>AUXO017317582.1_pt1 | contig 10431 bp, 9 predicted proteins | sample 768731 | NCBI WGS metagenome assembly AUXO01 (sample SAMN02715735, study PRJNA202380) | gut metagenome | biome: sheep rumen | host: Ovis aries | place: New Zealand: Palmerston North | reverse complement strand
AGGTCTATGTGTAGAATGGGATATTGCTGCCAGTCCCATTCCACGGTGTCAGCATATAGCCCCTTGAACCATTCGCGCTTGCCGCTAAAAAAGGCTTCCAGCGTACTGACCATCAACGATTTGCCAAAACGACGAGGGCGAGAGAGAAAATAGTATTTTCCTTCTGAAATCATTTTCCACATCTGAGGTGTCTTGTCAACATAGACATAGCCACCCTCGCGAATTTCACCAAAATTCTGTATGCCAATCGGGTACTTCATAAGCTAAATGAAATAGGTTATTTGTGCTTAATATAATTATTCTTCTCCTTGCAAAAGTTCATGATAACAGGAATCCGCAAAGCGCACTGAGAACGAAAGCAGCTATTATAAGTAATAGATTTTCTGTCATATTAATGCTTTTTAATATATAACAAGAAAAAAACACATTATTGCGTCATCTCCATTTTTCCTACAGAATAATTCATTCAACGGATTCAACGGATGGCTGTTTCCGTAACGACCACATCAACATTTATCGTTGTCTTGCTACTATTTTCCTGAAGCGGCTGTTATAGACGGACTTTATGGCAGTAGCTGGCATTAATCTGAAACACATGCGCAACAATGAGAATATATACTTATAGGTGAACAATCCGTAGAGCCGATAAATGCCATCATTATATGCAAGAAATTCGCTCCATGCCTTTTCACGACTACGCCGGTTCATCATAGAGTCGTTACGTCTGAAATAGAGTATGGTATCTGGCAGATTATTAATCACACGATGTGCTACGGCAGCATCATACCACATGGTAACATCTTCACAAATATGATATTTGGCGTTGTATCTGAATCCGGCATCAAAGAAAGTCTTCCGAAACATCACTGAAGGATGGGCCAAAGGAGCTACCCTATACATTGTCTTCAACACGTCGGCCATCGAAAGAGGATAGGAACGCACGTTATGAAGGGAACCATTATCGTTAAATTCTTGTATGGAGCCTCCAAGAATATCCACTTCTGGATGCTCCGCCATATATCGTTCCTGAAGGAGGAACCGCTCTGGAACACACCTGTCATCGCTGTCCATTCGCGCAATCAAATCACCAGTAACGACAGCCAGTCCCGCATTGAGAGACTCCGCCAATCCTCTATTCTCAGGATTCTTCACAACCACCAGCTTATCGTTCAGCTGATGTTGCCAGTGGTCAACGACCGCATCCAGCTCATTCGTCAGCGGTCCGTCCTCTACAAGAACGATCTGGTCTGGCTTACGAATTTGTTCTGTCCAAAGACTGTTCAGAGATTCCTGCAGATACTGGGGATTCTCCTTATAATATGTTGACATTAATACAGATATCGTCATTTCATCTTATTTATTATATTGTAACTTTTCATTTTTATACGTCATGACACTTGAAGCCAACAGAACGAGTACTGGAACCAAGCTCATGAAAGGTGCTCCTGCAGAACATACTGCGGCAATCAGCAGAAAAGTGAGCGCACAGTAATATTTAATTCTGAAAACATATCTGCCTTCATAAGAAGACAGGACAAACTTTGTGAGCAATTTGCTCCTATATCCAAATTTACCTTTCACGGCCCGTTCAACGTACAGCGTCAGAGGATAAGTCAAGAAGAGTAAAACTGCAATCCAAAAAGACTCTACGTTTGCCGACAAATAGACGGGAGCCGTATAGCGCATCATCATCAATACCACGTGGACAACAAGGCAGAAGCCATTTCTGATAGTATTATAGAACACAAAGATTACATAAGTGAATGCATAAAAAACCAACAGTTGCCATCGTACTCCCAACATGTACAGACAGCTGGCTAATATTGCCGTTTCTGCTATTCTTATAATGATTATCAGATACTTCCATTTCTCATAGGCGATCAATTCGGCAGGGGAAAGCCTCATCGTTGGGTGAAGTTCTTTCTTTATCGTCTCGCAATCATTCTGGATATACCCCATTTCATAGAACTCATACACGTAGAAAAGTCCTAACACAAAAAGCAACAAAGAAAAGTCCTCACAACAAAGTGCAATAAAGAAGCATGGTATCAGATATTTCGTAAGCCATGCGAAAATGCCTGTAATACCCTTATACCTGGTATGGAGAGAGTAATACATTGGCAATGTAAATAATATCAAACTTTTAAAAAATGACATCTTTCTATTGTTTTATTACTTAATTGTTTTGCCCATCTGCCTTCTGACGCACCGTAGCAAACCAAGAAAGGCTCTTTAGTCTGTTCTATGAGCGAGGCATCCGAATAATTATCTGTAATAATTCCGCCATAGGGGGGGGAAATTGATATGTCGGCCAGTTTCTCACACTTCTGAGCCAACAAATCTTGTTGCAACTTCCCCATGCAGATACCTTCAGGGGAATACTTCAATGCAGAAGAAAGAAGGAAAGGAATCTTCATCCGCGAAGACACTTCTTCGGCAATTATGTCTAAAGTCGCAGAAACCAAAATTAATTGAAAGCCTTCTCTTCTTTTCATCTCTACAAGATTCATAATATTTTTGTTTGTCCTATTGAGTAAGAACTCTTCATAGAACCGGGCAGCCATGCTCTGAAGCTCCTCACGAGACTTTCCTTTCAGAAACCTTATAAGAGATATTCTGAGGGGTTCAAGACGGCACAATCTATATACCAATCTGTTGAAAATCCTAAACGGCAGCGAAAACAGAAACTTCACCAAGATGTAGTCTCCCCAAAAGAACTTTATGAAATCCAACGTCGTGTTAGACTTGAATAATGTTCCACAAATATCAATAATGAAAAATTTCTGCCCGTCCTTATCCATATTCCTCTATTTCCTTTCTAAATTCAGAATATCCTTTGAATGAACAAGCAATACCACGCAACATTTTTTTCCAACACTGCCATCCGTCTGAGACAAGGAGGGGAAAATAGAAAAGTCTTAGCATGAATTTCACTCCTGTCGCAATACGCCACTGCCACGGAGTATAGTCTGTTCTCGAAAGCCACAGATAGTTCCTATATTGATAGAAATATCTGAATGGCTTCCATATCATCAGCGAGTAGTTTCCTATTTTTTTCATGTTAACACCCACTTTGTGATTCAGGCTAATATTGGCTGTGATGCCACACACATACTCTTTCTTCTTTGCTCTCCAACACCATTCAAAGTCCACAAAGTCAATAAACAGCGAGTCAAGCATTCCTCCCACATGCTCAAGACATTCCCGATCGACAATACTCCCGGAAGAGATAATCTCTCTTCTCACTATGAAGCCATTCTCCGACTGTTTGTCATCATGAAAACAAGATTTATATGAGTCGCCAGTATCTTTATTCACGACAATAGGACCTAACATTGCCAAATTAGGAACGACAGTTTTCATCTTTTCGTGTTCTTCTGCCATTCTCAAAGGAAAGTTATTTGAGAATCTGCTATCCTGATCCAGGAAGAGAATGTATTTGAAATGACTGTTCAGCAAGATATGCTGAATAGAGACATTCTGAGCATGGGCAATACCCGTGTTCTCCATTAATGGAACATACGTCATCTTACCGATTTCGGTTCCAGCAAAGCTTTCACATGCTGAATTGTCGGCCACGACACCGCCATACTCTGAAGCGATGCAATGAACAAATTCAATATCGTCTTCAGACGGATTGAACAATACAACTACGAGTGCTATACTTTCCTTATCAATCATGGCTTACTGTTCTTAATCTTTTTATGATACTGATATTTGAACCATAAATATTTGAAGATACTCCCATACGACAGTTCGTTCAGCATCAAATACAGTTCTTTGTTGATTCTATAGGATACTGGCAGTCTCCTCATTCTCTCCAGGACCGACATACTTGCAACATTCTGCGCCCCCAGTGTGTTGGCAGCGTGTTGACGATATAAAACCGTCGGTTCATACAGGGGGCAAAGGATGCCGCCATTCTTCATCGTGCAACAGGCCAACCATGCATCGTGCATCGTTATATACTGCGCTGTAGCCGGCAATATAGCCTTAACTTTGCTATTGAAGAGCATCGTACAACCTGTCACCAACGTATTGGCCGCCATTTCATTGAATGTCGTAACAAAATCTGGATAGATGCCTGCAATAGTCCATAAAGAAGGATGAACTTCCTTTAACGCAGAATCGGTGACAATCAAGTCAGAAAAGACGATAACAGGCTTATTGGGGTTGGTGTGCTCTGCCCCTTGAAGACGAATCCATTCCCGTTCCACTTTGTCGTCTTTCCACACATCATCCTGGTCTGAGAACATATAATAATCCGCATTGACACGCTCGAGCAGCGACAGAAAATTTCTGCAGGCTCCTCCTTGGGATGGATAGCTAAGGACATGTATTTTTTCAGGATACTTGGCAACATAGTCATTTACGATGGCAAGAGTCCTGTCTTTTGAGCCATCATCATGAATATACAAGACCCACTCGCTATGAGTCTGACGAAGTATGGAATCTATCTGATCTGCCAAATACTTCTCGCCATTATAGACTGCCATCAAAATGGCTATGCAGTTTGTTTCTGACATGATGACAATACATGATTAAACTGTAAGACATTGGCCACGGTTCCCGGAAAATTCACAATAATCAGAGCAATACAAATACCCTCAATGCCCAAACGACCACCTATCAACATGGCAAGCGGCACAAAAAGCAATGCTGCGAGACTGGTCATTATGAGTTGAAGATTCAGCACCCCCATGCCATTCAGCAAGAAAGAATAGGCTTGGCTGAATATAATTTCGAAAAGATAGATTGCCATGTAAAGCGAAAGAGTGAAAGGTACGTCAACCATATCGCCTACCCAAATTCTATAAATCCATTTTGACGTGACTACCATCAAGAAAAGAATAATTGCGATGCCAACAAGAATCATTCTCAGCTTCAATTGCGAAGTCCTAATCCAAGCATAGTCGCCCCTTTTGTATGCATCAGTCGTTGCCGACCAAAAAGGTGTGACAACAAGCATAAACACTACCAGCGAGAGACTGAAAAGGCGGTAGGCCACTTGATAGGGAGTTACTGCGTCAGGACTAAACAAATGGGAAATAATGATACTACTCGACATGAAAAGAACAATACCGGCAATCTGTATGATAAAGAATTTCACTCCGAGATTCAACAGACTATGCACCTTTCCCTTGTCAAAATCGGCAATGGATGGTCTGAAACAAGGATATTGCTTACCAAATGTATAATAAAATGCAATGATGTTTACTAAAAGCGGAGAGAGTGTATAAGCCAATGCCACATATAGCAGGCTATGGCAGGCCATGTAATATTGTACTGCAACGACACATAGGGTTAAGGTTTGTCCTAAAGTTACAATCAAATTATTGATGGCTGGAAGTTGAAGACCCAGATACACGTTTCCCGTCAGCTTGAATATGAACGTAGCACACGTTACAATCACAGAAGCAATCAACACTTCCGTAAAGCCAGACACGCGAGTTGCATCAATGTGAAGGATTCCATAAACATTGATATTCAGTAGAATAACCGTGGCAATCAAGATCAAAATGCCCATCACAAAAGTGAGCATGATGAATGCTGTGGAAACATATTGCTTGCACCCTTTTTCATCGCCTGCTGCTACCGATTCTGCCAGACAGTTACGAAGTCCGTTGCCCAGCCCAATGTCACAATTGTCTATCCACATCAGCATAGAGGCTATCACCATCCAAAGACCATTGACATAATTTCCAAGACATGCTATTGTAAGCGGGACAAGCAGCAACTGAACTCCTGCCGACCATCCTTTGAGCAAGAATGATGCGAAGATATTCTTCCTTAACAGGAAGGACCTTTCTTGACTTTTATCGGACATAAGACAATTTTATTTTATCTTGAGTTAACAGGAACACAAAGAACACTAATTGCAAGACGAACACCGTTGAAAGGAACAGATTCTCCTGATAGAATTGCAACACAAGAACCTCAACCATATAGGTGTATATGCAGATGCAGAACACGTTGCCATTGCAGGAATAGCGGTAAAGTACTCCCGACAGCACTCCATAGATCCATGCAAAGAAAGCTACTCCCCAGTAGCCAAAGTCGCGGAAGAAGGGCTGCATGATGGTATATACATTGGTTGATATAGGGACATACACAAACTCCTGTGTCTTCTCATGCACTTCAAAATTGCCAATACCGAATCTGTCAAGGAACAGATAGATGGTCTCGAAAGTATTGGTGCCAAACTGGGAACCGATTTCCTGCACTATGCGACTATAAGCCACAGGGGGAGACATGATGTACATACCAATGAAGTCCAGTAGCGTCTCATTCTGAAAATAGTCTGAATCCTCGCCCTCACGCATTAGATTGACAAAATAGAACAGAACAACGACTAAGACACCGCTAAACAAGATAGTACGCATTTTTATGACTTTCCGCTCAAAAAGCACATACATACTACATAGCAGTACAAGGAATGTAGAGCCTTTCTCCATGATTGCTATAGAGTTGATGATGCAGCAGACAATGATGATTACCAACTGCCACCAGGGTATCTTAGGGTATCGCCATAATGCTACAAGCATCAACGACTGGGCTATCACAATAGCATAGTTCAGTATGCCCTGTCCCTCTCCATATACAGCCAGAATACGTGCATTTTTCAGCATATCGTCTGAGTCGAAGGAAGATATGGTCTGCCAAACTTTATACATATACATCGGACTCAGAACCACTGCAACAACGAAAAGGAAATAAAAAAATGCCTTGTTTACTTTAACACCATCCAATGGCAGAGGTTGCGTCCTATGTTCCAGAAGGTTGAAGGTGACAAAGGACGTAACGACCAGTATCGTTATCCATAACGCCACAGAATAATAGAACTGTTCTGTCAATGGATAAAGAATGTCGCCTGAGAGAAAAAACAGCCCCATCATACCACCCCATACAGAGATGGTTATCGTCCACGGCGAGAAAGCACCGCCCCACTCTATGCTAACCCCTTTGGCACGTTTGTCCCTATAAAGCTTGACACCCTTTGTCAAGGCAAGGGCTATGAGAACAAAGCTCAGAATGTAAGGAAAGAGATAGGTATTGGGGGCCTGAGGTAAGACATTGGCCTGAACCACTGCGAAAGAGGAGTATGTCTTACTCAAAAGTGACTGATGGCGAACATACTGATTCATCCGGGACAGATAATGGTTACGAGCCAATTTCAGTTCGTTTTCTAAAGCCTTTATTTTTTGTTCTTCATAAACATTCTTCAGGTCCTGATGAGAATCGGCAAAGAGGTAATAAGCCTTTTCTGCCTCGTCAAGTATCGTCTTAGACACTGCCAATTCCTGTTCCACACCAGTTAGAACGTGCTCATCGATGGTTCTTCTATAGTTTGTGATCATATTCTGCAGATGGGCTGTAACGCTATCCAACATCTGAGAAGCGACCAAGGCATCCTTGTCTGAAAAGCCTATCTGCAATGTCTGTTGCTTATTATTGATGATATAGGCCATATTTTCCTTTACTGCCCCTATCGTATCCTTTTCCCCAAGATACTGCCCATAAGACATTCCTTTGCCCGGCACTTGAACATGAGAAATAAAACGCGCAAAGTCATTTGTCTTGATGGTTTGGCAATACGTTTCGATATTATTCATTCCAAGGTTTGCACTGCCAAAAGCGTTTTTCACTCTTGCACTATAGATATCAAGACCGATTACCAAATCCACTTCTTTATATTCATCACTTATCTTTGTAATTGCCGTATATTTTTTAGGCACACACAACCATACCACTACGGCCAGTAGCGTAGCAACGACTGTAACAACAATATAAGGATGCTTTCTCAAGACTCAACAAGTGTGCTAAATTCCGATAAATTCTTCTTTATTTCTCCAAGCAAGCATAGCTACACGAACCATGAAGCCAAACATCATCCAAATAACAAGCGTAACGATCTTTGGACGACTGCTATGCTTGACAGGTACACTGGCATTCTGCACAATGGTAAACGCAGGTGTCCGCTCCTGAACTTTTGCCTTTGCCAACTGCATTTGCTCAACAACCTGCTGATAGATAGTAAATTTCAACTGAAGTTCATTTTCCAGTTCATCTGCTTTCTGGCGATATTGTTGAAGAATCAGATTCTGGTTGGCATCAACAAACGAAGCATATTCTTTACGGGCTATGCTGTATTGTTTCTGAGCTTCATCGAACAGTTTCTCCATATAAGCCAAATCCACTCGCGCTTTTTTCGTGCGATAGTCTGTAATTGAATGTTGCAAATGCGTCTGAACAGAATCGGCCATAGTAGCAGCAATTAATGGATCCTGATCTTCTACCGTAATGGTGATTACATTCGTTTTCTTATCAACCATACATTTAATTTTGCTGCTTATTGCCTTCATCACCCCAAATTCTTTCTTGGTCAGTCGGAATGGATTTATCTGATGACTGGTTCCAACACCATCTTCGTCAGACGAAAGTTTTTCTTTCAACATGGAGAACCACACAAAGGGATATTCGTGAAGTGCGGTGCGCTGATGATTCTGAATATAGTCCCCGTAAGTGTATTCTTCACCAGTCTTGTCTCTTCTGACTTTTATCGGAAACAGTCCGACTATAAAATCAGTCGATCCCATCAGGTCCGGATAGATTTCCGGATACAATGCATCGCCCGTCTGACCAATCTTCATGTTCATGCCCACCATTGAGGCCAACGATGATATGCTACCCGAAAATCCACCCCCAGATTCCTCTGGGGCAAGGATAACTGTTGACTTATAGATTTTCGGTGTCCCAAAAGCCAATATCACTCCTATCACACCTGCAACGCAAGCGTAAATACTTACTTTTCTGCGGTCTGCCCATAAAAGCTTAAAAACAACAGCCGCATTTATGTTGATTATTTTGTTTTGATTCATTACTTCTGAGTAAAAAAAATGATAATACCTTACTACACCTAATTTATAAAGTTTATATTAACACATGTTCTATACCTACAAGTATGTTTCTCAGATGTTTTGTCATAATTAATGCCGACAAGTATGACGCTGCCTGTCAGCTGTCTCAACTTACCAGCATATTCCTTACGCTTTATCTGGCCGATAGCTGCATCTGCCGCTTTGTCATATTCCAGCTCAAGGAGAATGGCAGGCTTGTCTATCCGCTTACGAGGAATAAGGACCAAGTCGGCAAATTCTTTACCTGTAGGCAATTCTCTGACAACGACATAATCGTTACGAGCATAATAATATGCTATGCTGAGAACACAAGCCAGGGAATTCTCGTTGTTATAGGAAAGAATGCTTGTATTTTCATCATGTGCAGCATCTATTGCCTTGGCCACGGCTTGCTCGTCGCCGTCAAGAGTGGCTTGTATCAACTTTCTGGACTGCTCGATAGAAGAAATCAGTTGCTGCCAGTTCGTGCTGTTCACGGCATTATTCAGATATTTCTCAAAACTTGGATGCCGCGCTATTTCCAGATCGTGAAAGAGATGCCGTGAATCACATGAACAATCATAATAGGCACTGAGCATTTTAGCTGCCATAGACTTACCGAAACGACGGCATCGCGTCACACAGCTGAAACGACGTTCGGTGTGGAGCGTACTATTCATGACAGCTATCAGCCCCGACTTGTCAACGTACTCACCATTGCGAGCAGATGCAAAGCCTTCATTGCCTATATTGAGATACAAGGACATGACAGTTACTATTTCTTCAGGATATTTGCCAGTGTGGCAATCATCGTGGCAATCGAGGCAATGCCCGTGCCCACGGTGATGGTCTCAGCCGTAGTCATGCGGTGGGTGGCTTTCTGGGGCACCACGATCTCGCAGCCGGGGCGCACCTTCGTGTTGCAGCCCACCTTGGCCACGTCGCCATTCATGTAGATGATGTAGGTCTTGCGCTTCTTGGCCTTGTTGCTATAGCCACCGGCCATGTTGATGTAGTAGCTCACGGGCTTGCCTTCCTGATAGCTCACGGTATTGGGATACATCACCTCACCATTGATCTTCACCGTATTGGTGTAGGACGGCACAATCAGGCGGTCGCCTTCGCGCAGCACCAGGTCGTAGTCGCTGCCCGGGTTGGCCAGTGCCTTATCAAGGTGAATGCCCACGGGATAGGTATCAGGTATCTGCAACTTCTCCTGCGAAGCGGTCATGCCGGCCTGAATCTCGCTCACCGAGCGCCCGCTCTTCAGGGCTTGTTCCATCATGGCCTGCTCGTTCTGCATGCGCTGCATCTTCACCGATTCCTCATAGCGCATGCGTTCGGTCTCGTTCAGCTTGCGCTCCAGACGGGCACCTTCCACGTAGGCGAAGCTTGTCACGCCACCAGCCTTTGCAACCAGGTCGCTCAGGCGCTCACTCTGCTTGGTTAGCGAATAGAAGCCCACGAACTGCACCTCGCCTTCCACCAGCACGTTCTGCTGAGCGTTGTAGCCCGGGCTCTTGCGCACGAACAC
>AUXO015682767.1_pt1 | contig 10431 bp, 6 predicted proteins | sample 768731 | NCBI WGS metagenome assembly AUXO01 (sample SAMN02715735, study PRJNA202380) | gut metagenome | biome: sheep rumen | host: Ovis aries | place: New Zealand: Palmerston North | reverse complement strand
TGAAATATTTAGTACCTTTGCATAAACTTTTCGATTAATCATATGAAGAAAGACTGTATTATCATATTAAGTGGTGGCCTTGATAGCACCACATTGCTCTACGACTACAGGGAGCGCATTGCCCTGGCTGTCACGTTCGACTACGGATCGAAGCACAATGCCCGTGAGTTACCTTTTGCCCGTCTGCACTGTCAGCGACTGGGCATCGAACATCTGGTCATCCCACTACAGTTCATGGGCCAGTATTTTCAGAGTTCATTGTTGCAAGGCGGAGAGGATATTCCTGAGGGCCACTATGCTGCCGACAACATGATGTCGACGGTGGTGCCCTTCCGTAATGGCATCATGCTCAGTGTGGCTGTCGGACTGGCCGAGAGCCGTGGGCTGCAGTATGTGATGATGGCCAATCACGGTGGCGACCATACCATCTATCCCGACTGTCGGCCAGAGTTTGTAGAGGCTTTCGACCGTACTGCCAGCGCCGGCACGTTCAATGGTGTACGTCTGCTGTCGCCCTACACCCATCTGACCAAAGGGCAGATTGCAGCCCGTGGCGCACGGTTGGGCATCGACTACAGCGAGACGTGGTCGTGCTATAAGGGTGGCGAGAAGCATTGCGGCCGTTGTGGCACCTGCGTGGAACGCCGTGAGGCCTTTGCCGAGGCAGGCATTGCTGACCCCACCGACTATGAGTATTAGCGACTATGCGTATTAGCCGAACAAGGCGCGGAGGGCTTCTTCGACCTTGCGTACGGGGTGAATTTCGATACTGAACTTGTGGTGATTGAAGCCCTGCAGGTTGTAGCGCGGTATGATAATATGGTGGAATCCCAACTTCTCGGCCTCGGCGATGCGCTGTTCGATGCGGTTGATGGGTCGTACCTCGCCGCTTAGTCCCACCTCGCCGGCCATGCACCAGCCTGACTCGATGGGCGTGTCTACGTTGGAAGAAAGCACTGCGGCAATGACGCTCAAGTCCATGGCCAGATCGGTGACGCGCAGACCGCCGGCAATATTGAGAAACACATCTTTCTGCATCAGTTTGAATCCCACCCGCTTTTCGAGCACGGCCAACAACATGTTCAGACGGCGCTGGTCGAAGCCCGTGGCCGACCGCTGGGGCGTGCCATAGGCGGCCGATGACACCAGGGCCTGGGTCTCCACCAGAAAGGGACGTACCCCCTCGATGGCACTGCTGATGGCGATGCCCGACAGACCTTCGTGGTCGTCGGTCAGTAACAGTTCAGAAGGGTTGCTGACCTGCCGTAGGCCTGTTTGTAGCATCTCGTAAATGCCTAATTCTGAGGTACTTCCAAATCGATTCTTAATGCTTCGCAAGATACGGTACATGTAGTGCTGGTCGCCCTCGAACTGTATGACCGTGTCGACGATATGTTCCAGAATCTTGGGACCTGCCAGCGTACCCTCCTTGGTGATGTGGCCGATGAGGATGACAGGCACGCCGCTGGTCTTGGCGAAACGGAGTAGGGAAGCGGCACACTCGCGCACCTGCGCTATCGAACCGGCACTCGACTCCACCTCTTCGGTGGCGATAGTCTGTATGGAGTCGATGACCACCATCTCGGGTTTCACATCTTTGATGTGCTCGAAGATATGTTCCAGGGAATTCTCGCACAGGATGAGGAAATTGTCCCTATCATCCAGACTTTCTCTGTTGGATGTGAGGCGTTCGGCGCGCATCTTCAATTGATGGGCACTCTCCTCACCGCTGACGTAGAGGATACGCTTGTCTCTCAGGTTGAGCATGGTCTGCAGCGAGAGCGTCGACTTGCCGATGCCAGGCTCGCCGCCCAGCAGAATGATGCTTCCGGGCACCAGTCCGCCGCCTAGCACACGATTCAACTCGGCATCGTGCATATCGATGCGCGGATCATCTTTACTGCTTATATCGTGCAAGTGCTGAGGGCTGTTGCTCCTCACAGTGTGGCCGGCCTGAGCAGCAGCGTGGGTAGCCGTCTGCCGTGCTGTGTCGGCAGCGATTTTAATCTCTTTGAATGTATTCCATTGTCCGCATGCCGGACATTTACCTATCCACTTGGGCGATTCCTGTCCGCAGTTCTCGCAGACGTATGCCGTTTTGTCTTTTGCCATTGTTTTCTGGGTTTGATGGCACAAAGTTACAAATTATTTTCGTGGTTACAAAACTTTTTAGTATTTTTGCACCCATGTCAATGAGAAAGTTTCTGATGAGCATCTCCGCAACGCTCATGATAATAGCATGCGGAGGCGGTGATGATGGTCACGAGGAGCCCGATGCCCAGGACGAGTGGGCAGCCGACTCTGTCTCGCTAAAGGTGGCAGTGATGCCTACGATAGACTGTCTGCCGCTCTTTGTGGCCGATGAATTGGGCCTTTTTGAACGTGAGCGAGTCAGCGTGAGGCTCTATCTCTATCAGGCACAGATGGACTGCGACACTGCCTTGCTGAACGGAAGGGTGGACGGTGCTATGACCGATCTGGTGCGGGCAGAACGTATGCAACAGTCGGGCACTCCTCTTCACTATGCTACGTCCACCAATCTGTGGTGGCGACTTCTGACCAGTCGACAGGCGCGTATCAAGATGCTCCCGCAACTGGACGACAAGATGCTGGCCATGACCCGCTACAGTGGTACGGCACTGCTTGCCGACAAACTAGTGGACAGCGTTGGGCTGAAGCAAGAGCGCGTGTTCCGCATCCAGGTGAACGATGTGAATGTGCGCCTCGATATGCTGCGGACCGGCGTGATGGATGCTTTGTTGTTGCCTGAGCCACAAGCCACCGCTGCCATGCAGATGGAGAGTCTGAGCCTCTATGACAGTCGTCAGAGTGACTTATGCCTGGGCGTGATGGCATTCAGCGAAGCAGTCATGCGCGACAGTCTGCACTGCAAGCAGGTGGACGGTCTGCTACGTGCCTATTCTGATGCATGCGACACACTGTCGGCCAAAGGCCTGTCTGCTTTCAGGGACCTGATAGCCAAATGTTGCGGTGTCGCACCTGTCGTGGTTGACTCGATGCAGCAACATGTCACCTTCGCCACAGCCCATGAGCCTCGGCAGACTGACATCGACAAAGCCCGCGAATGGCTGAAGAAACAATCCACATTGAAACGTGATTGAATCATATATGCAAAAGAATGAAGAACTTCAGAAAGTGGTGTCCCTGCTTGAAATGCGCAAACTGGGACAAGCCATCAATGCACTTGAAAATGTGCTCCTTGTGAATCCGGGCTTGGCCAGCATGGACGCGCTGCTCGCTATCAAGAATGACTATAGTCTGATGTTGCAGTACTGGGAGCGCGGTTTCGAAGACACTGAGCGCGACCAGTTGTTCAGTCAGTTGCTGGGACGTCTCTATGTGCTGACGGCTAACACCATCACCTCGAAACGGATGCGCACAGAGCCCTTCTGGATTGGTATCTACCAGCGTCCTCGGCAGGTGAGGAAAGACTGGTCGATGAACAATGTGCGCACGCAACTGGAGAACTTCACCAGTGAGGCTGCCTTGCTGGAACTGGACCCGCCCCATCTGCGCGAACAGAAGGCTAAGACGCTGTATGAGGAGCACCAGCAGTTGATGCAAGACCTCTTTGGCTACATCCTGACGTCGCGACTGTGGACAGAGAATCTGGCCAGGGCTTTCGAGGCACTGTTGCTGTCGCCCACGGTCGATTCTATCGACCAGCAACTCATTGTCAGTGCCATCACCCTGTCGGCCATGCAGATGTTTGGCATCAACAAGTTTCAACTGCTGTTGAGCGTCTACCAGCAGTCTACCGTAGAAGCCGTTCGCCAGCGGGCTCTTGTGGGCTGGGTTTTGGCCGTCGACGAGCATAAGGTGAGGCTCTATCCGCAGTTGCAGCAGTTGATAGACGAGACACTTAGCGACCAGAAGTGCTGTCTGGAGGTGACCGAACTGCAGATGCAGATGATCTATTGCATGCAGGCAGAAGACGACACGCAGAAAATCAAGGACGAGTTGCTGCCTAACATTATGAACGGCAGTAGCATCAAGGTGACCGAACGCGGATTGGTGGAGATGGATGAAGACTCGCTGGAAGACATCCTGCATCCTGATGCAGCCGAGCACCGGATGGAGGATATGGAACAGAGCATCCACCAGATGTCAGACATGCAGAAACAGGGGGTCGACGTCTACTTCGGTGGATTCTCCCAGATGAAGCGCTTTTCATTCTTCAATGACTTGTCGAATTGGTTCGTGCCGTTCTATCCGCAGCATCCCAGCATTAGCCATATCTGGAACAATACGAAAGGCAAGCGCTTCCTGCAAGTAATCACTGATGTGGGAGCCTTTTGCGACAGCGATAAATATTCGTTTGTGCTCGGTTTTGAATATGTGATGGGGCGTCTGCCGGAGCGTCTGCTGAAAATGGTGGAAGATGGCGAGGCTCTGCCCATGCCCATCGGCGGCCAGATAGCCTTGGAAGAGCAGAGTCAGCCGGCCTTCATTCGCCGTATCTATCTGCAAAACCTCTATCGTTTCTTCAAACTGTACAGTAATCGTAGTGCATTCGAGAATCCGTTCGTGATGCCGAAGGCAATTTTCTTCACCATGCCGATGATGTCGCATACGGGGCTGCAAGACTCACTGCTTGAGATAGGCACCTTCTTATTCAAACGCAAATACTATCAGGCGGCTAAAGAGGTGATTGGCAATCTGGATACTCAACGGCGCAACTTCAACTACTACATGTTGCAAGGTATGCTACAGCAGCGTAATCCGGATTTCGTGACGATGTCGGCCATGGAGAGTTTTGCCCAAGCCATCAAATTGCAGCCCGACAGCGAACAGGCTCTCTCGGGGTATGCCCGTGCTGCCTTTAACGCGAAGAGTTACGGGAAGGCATTCGATACTTACGAGCAATTGCTGGCCATCAAGCCTGACAATAAGTCCTACCAACTGAATGCAGCCATCTGTCTGACGAATCTCGAACGCAACGAGGAGGCTGAGAAACGGCTTTTCAAACTGAACTATCTTTTTCCCGACGACTTGGGCGTCATGCATGTGCTGGCGTGGGTGCTGACGCTCAATAGTAAATACGAACAGGCGGACAAAATCTTCAACAGACTGCTCTCAGTAGAAAAGCCGTTGTCTATAGATATCCTCAACTATGGCTACTGTCACTGGATGGCAGGCGATATCATGGTGGCCATTGCTGCCTTCCGCCAGTTTATGAGCACGCCCGGTTGTGAAGACTTCGACATAGAGAAAGAATTTCTAGAGTCTTCGCATGAGATTCTCCTGCAGCATGGCATCTCTGATGTGGAAATCAGCATGATGCTCGACTCGCTGGGCTAAAGGAAGGGGCGCAGCAGATGTGCGAACCAGCCGCGGAATTTTTGCCACGGCGTGCGTATCTGGTTCCAAGTTTCTGGTGTGAGATAGATGCTCTGCCGGATGTCACGCTGAAACATATCATCGAGTTCGCGGGTGGTGCAGGTGTCGATAATGACGGCATTCTCCTCATAGTCGAAGCGCATGCTGCGGGCATCGAGATTGGTGCTGCCTACGGTACAGAAGCGTCCGTCGACCATCATGATTTTTGAGTGGTGGAAGCCAGGCTTGTAGAGCCATACGTTAGCACCGCGCTTCATCAACTTATGGGCATAGTACAGTGCACAGTCGGGGGTCAGGGGAATGTCGCTCTTGGCCGACAGCATAATGTCGACCTTGACACCACGGTCTATGGCATTCTTCAGTGCTTTGTGAATAGACGGGATGAGCGTGAAGTAGGGGTTGATGATATGGATGGAATCACGGGCGTCGTTGATGGCGTTGATGTAGAAATAGCGCATCACATCGTTGGTGGTGCGGGGTTCGCGGTTAACAATGCCTATTGTCTTTCGCCCGGCAGTAGCCGTGGTGTCTGGCTTCAGACCCTGCATACAGACAGTGTCGCCACCACAGAAATATTCGGGCTTATCTATCAGACTCTCGCCCGTGGTCTTCTCCCAGATACGGGCGAAGATGGTTTGCAGTTCGTTGACGGCTTCACCCTCGATGCGGCAGTGCATGTCGCGCCATTCGCCCACCTGCTTCGTACCTTTTATATAATAGTCGGCCACATTCATACCACCCGTAAAGGCTACACGGCCGTCGATGACCACAATCTTGCGGTGGTCGCGCGGCCAGATATGGTTGAACCAGGGAAAACGTATGGGGTCGAACTCATGGATGTCAATGCTGTCGGTGCGTAGTGCCTCGACATGGCATTTCTTCAGCGGCTGGTTGTTGGAGTCATTGCCGAAACCATCAAAGAGGGCACGTATCTCTACACCCTCGCGCCGCTTTTGCCTGAGTAAGTCGAAGAGGAGCATGGCGATGGAGTCGTTGCGGAAATTGAAATACTCAAGATGGACACTATGACGAGCCTGACGGATGGCTGTAAACATATCGTCGAACTTCTGCTGACCCGACATGAGCAGTGTCACTTTGTTGTCGTGCGTGAAGCGGATGCCATAGTCCGCCAGTTGCCGATAGATCAGCGAGTCGGAGGTCTGCGCGCTTGCAGCGCCCCGCACAAGAAATCCCAAAATGGCCAGTGCCAAAATTCCCTTCATTTTCTGTATTTCAGTCGATATTCGGAGGGCGAGATGCCAAAGCGGTCCTTGAATGTGTTGATGAAATGTTCGCCGGTGGCAAAGCCGACGTGAGTGGCCAGTTCGCTCATATTGATGTTGGTACGCTGCAGCAGCACGCAGGCATGCTTCAACCGGATGTCGCGTACGATTTCTGACGGCGTCTTGCCGGTGATGTCACGTACTTTCTGGAAGAAAGGTTTTGCAGACATCCCCATCGCACTGGACATTTCATCGAGATTGATATTGCCGCGACTCATGTTCTGTTGCACATACTGCTCAATACTTTTGATGAGTTGCTGGTCTATCTGGTCGGTCATGTTGAAGGTCTGTCGGCCGTCGTCGGCTCCGTCCACCGTCTCCCCGCTGCGTTTCGAAGTAATGGTCACCAGTTTTACTTCTTTGTCGACTACCACTTCATCGGCCTTCACGGTTGTCAGAGGATTGGTCATTGTTTCGGTGGCGGTGGTCATGCTCGAGTTGTGACCTTCCAGCATACGGGTCTCAGCACCTTCAATCAGGTGGCTGTTGACTTCGATAGGACCGACACCGAGCAGTTTGTTGAATCGCATGGCTGCCTCTTGCAGGTTGAAGGGCTTGACGAGATAGTCGTCGGCACCCATGGTGATGTTCTGGTCGAGCATGTCTTTGGCGGTCATCCTGCTGTCGGTCATTAGCACAAATTTGATGCGGTTGAGTTTGGGGTGCATCTTGATGTTGTTGCACAGTTCGCTGCCGCTGAAGTCGGGCATGTCCTGTTTACAGATGACCAGGTCTGGCAGCATCGTCTCGATGTCGATGGCAGCCTTGCGAATGTTGTCGTAGGGATGGAATTCATAAACATACTTCAGACGCGAAGTGATGAACTTAACAAATTCTGTATTGTCGTCAATGAACACTACGCGGAACTTGGCAGTTGGTGAATCGTTTTGCATCGGACGAATCTCGGATGTCAGTTCCTCGTCGATGTCCCCCGACATTTGCATCTCGCCCTTGCTGCTCAGCATATATTGTTTATGCACGGTTTGCTCGGCTTTCTCTTCTGGGTGCTCGAGGCTGGCCTGCATGTCGCTGACGCGGGTGATAATCTGCAGCATCTGTGCGTGAAGGGCGTTCAGTTGTTCGTGTTGCTCGAGCGATGCCTCCTGTTCAGACAGGTTCATGATGATGTTCGTCATGCGCGACATGGGCTGGCGCAAATCGTCGCTGGCCATCTTGATTTCTTCGCGCTGGCGCTTCAGTTGAGTCACCACGTCGTTCTTGCGCTTGCGGAAACGGATAAATTGGTCGAAGCCCATTTTCCACAGATAGATGACAAACAGAATGACCATCGCATAGACGCCGAGCATCCACCACTGCAGGTACCACGGACGGTTGACCTTGATTACGATGATGCGTTCCTGTTCGCTGACACCACCTTCTACGCCGATAGCCTTCACGTGCAGAGTGTAGGTGCCGGAAGGCAGGTCTGTAAAGGTGACGCCGTGCTTCAAGGCGTCGCCATTGTACCAGTTGTTGTCGAGGCCCTCCATCTGATACATGAACAGCAGACGTTCACTCTGGTTGTAGTTGCCGGCAGCGAACTTGATGGTGAAGGTGTTCTGGTCGCTTTTCAGTGTGATGTGGTTGATTTCGTTGAGTGCTGTGGGCAGGATGACATTGCCGTCGTATGAGTGGCCCACGAGAACCTCCTCTTCACCGATGAACATCTGTGTGAGCATGACACGAGGCAGGTTTTTCTTCTCGTCTTCCGACTTCGGGCGCACCCAGTTGATGCCGTAGAGGCCGCCCATAAGCACCTGTCCATTTTTGTTGACGAGGATGGAACCGGGGTTGAACTCGTCGCTCTGCAAACCGTCGTTGTGGCTGTAGTTGTATAGTCCATAGTCATAGGAACCGTCGCCTATATTGCGCTGCACCACGGCCCGACAGACGCCGTTGCTGGTAGTAATCCAGATGTTTTTATTGCGATCCTCGGCGATGCCGCAGATATTGTTGTTGCAGAGGCCTTGGCGCTCGGTCAGATGGTCGAGTTTGTCACTCTCAGGATTGAGCACATTGATACCTTCGCGGGTGCCAACCCAAATCAGACCGCGCGAGTCTTCAAAAACTTGTGTGATATAGTTGTTGGTGAATTTGCTCAGGCTGGTGGAGTTGCCAACGAGATAGGTCATCTCCGATGTTGAGATGTTCATGATGATCAACCCCTCGGAGGTACCGATCAACATCCTGTTGCCGCTGGCATAGTATAGGCTGGTGATGCTGTTGTTTCGGATTTTCCCGTTCTCTTTAGTGTAGTTGGAGAACTGGTCAAGGCGTGTGTTGTACACCTGCATGCCGCCGTCGGTGGCTATCCAGAGGTTGCCCGTCTTGTCGGTGGCCAGCGCATTGATATGGTCGTCGAGCATCGTTCGGTGGGTGCTGTCCCGAGTTACGGAATAGATTTGGCTGACACCATTCTTGATACGGGTCAGTCCGTTCTGCTTCGAGCCTACCCACAGGCTGCCGTCGTCGGTAAAAGCCAACGCCGACACCTTCTGACTGGCCAGCGTGAATTCCTGTCCGTAGAGACCGTCGTCGCTAGTGCCAAACCACACGTTGCCGATGCTGTCTTGAGCCATGGCAGTGATGTCGCCCATGATTTTGGCCTCGAACTTATAGATGTTGTTACCGAAAAAGGCCACGCCAGACTTGGCGGTGCCTGCCCAAAGTAGGTCGGTATTGTCGATGTATATGCTGCGGATGTCGGCGGCACTGCCGGGATAGCGGAAGTCGTTCATTGTCTTCAGGGGTACCGGCACCATCTCGTAAGTGCTCACATTGGCGCGGATCAGTCCGCTGCGACTGGTACCTATCCACACGTTGCCGCTATGGTCGCCGCCGATAGTGTTGACGGCATGGTCTACACCCAGTCCGGTTAGTCCAAGTGTGTTGCCGATAGTCATGTCCCACTTGTCTGTACTTTTGTTATATACGAAAAGTGTGCCCTGGCCATAGATCCAAAGGTTGTCCATCTGGTCGGCAAAGACTTTCAGCGTGTTTGTCTTGCGCAGGTGTTGCGACGACAGACCAGTGTTGGTCCAGGCTATGTGCTGCTGAGGGCTGACGCTGCAACAAATCATGAGGCCGTCGTCATAGACCAGTATGACACCGTCCTTGCATTCGCCGATAGAGCAGATGTGGCCCTCGGCGATGCCGTTGCCGTTGTTGCTGTAGGTGAAGTCGTACTGCAACTGCTGCTGGAGATTATAGCAGATGACCCCTTGGTTCGGTATGTAGCCCCAGAGGTTCAGGTTCCGGTCCAGATAGATGATAGTTGGTACTTCGCGAATGCCCAACTTGGAGAACATTTGGTGCATGTCGCGCTCGAACGTCTCCTGCTGTGGATTGTAGACGCAGTAACTGGTGGCTGTCTTGATCCACAGGCTGCCGTCACGGGTCTCCTGGATACTCTCAATGTAACTGTCGGGCAGCGATGTTCCGTCTTGTGAGTCGCACTGAAAGTGTTTGAACAGGTAGCCGTCGTAGCGATAGAGGCCGGCCGGCGTACCGAACCACATGAAGCCGCGTGAATCCTTGATGATACAGTTGATCTGGCTCGATGTGAGACCATTGCGGGCATCAAGTTTCTTGAAGATATACTCTTCCGCTGCGGAGCAGGGCAGCACTAGTAGTGCCGATATGAATATGTACTTGAGCAATCTCATATTTCTCATCATAGTTGTTAAATCATACATGAATAGTGGTCGACAACACCTAGCAACTGGTGCTCATCACCGACGACGAGCACGGAGTGTATTTTGTAGGTCTGCATGATATGCTGTATCTC
>AUXO016340392.1_pt1 | contig 10432 bp, 10 predicted proteins | sample 768731 | NCBI WGS metagenome assembly AUXO01 (sample SAMN02715735, study PRJNA202380) | gut metagenome | biome: sheep rumen | host: Ovis aries | place: New Zealand: Palmerston North | reverse complement strand
ACATTATGAGCATCAACCAACGGGTGATGAACCGGCCGCTGGTGGTGGAGGAGGAGAGGATCAACTTCGATGAGAATCTGTCAAGGAAGGATTAAAAATGAGGTTAAGTGTTATAGTTCCGGTATATAATGTTGAATCGTATGTTGGGAAGTGCGTTGAAAGTTTAGCTAACCAGACATATAAAGATATGGAGATTATTTTTGTAAATGATGGAAGCACGGATTCAAGTCGGAAAATAATAGAAGATACCATATTGCAGTATAACTTGATGAACTGCATTATTGTAGATAAGGAAAATGCCGGGTTGCCGCAGGCTCGCAAAACGGGCTTATCGAAAGCAAAAGGGCAGTATGTGGCTTTTATTGATTCAGATGACTGGGTAGATGCAGATTATTTTGAAAAATGTATGGGCAAGGTTTCAGATGAGGTGGATATACTTGATACCGGTTTTTGTGATGAATGCTCAGATGGACGAAGTATTGTTCATGGGATAAATGGAAAGGAATTAGTTGTCGCAGGGATTGAAGCGATTAGAATGATTCACAATAGGAAACAGCTGGAACATGGTTTGTGTAATAAAATAATCAAAAGGAGTTTGTTTGATAAGGTCGCATTTCCGAAAGGTAATTTTGTCGGAGAGGATTATATTATTACTATGCAGCTTCTCAGAAGTGTAAATCGTTTTAAAATAATATCTGAGCCCGGTTATCATTATCGGCTTACAACAGTTAGTATGAGCCGAGATGGTTTTGGATCTAGTAAGAGAAAAGGTTTTTTTGCTTTCTATATGATGTATGACAGGGTGAAAAGATGGTATTCAGATGTTTCTGTAGAAATCGATAATTTTTATACTACGGAGTACCTCGCGGTTATCGTCTCCATGGCGAGAAACATGAAAACAGATGCCGCTATTCTGCGGTTTACACGTGGATTTGTTAAAAAACATATTAAACAATATGTTAGAGCTCAATCTGTTGATTTTATGTATAAATGTAGTGCAATTATGTTTTGTTTTAACACAAGGCTATTTTTAATGTTGTATCATTTGTATAGCAAGAGTGTTAGTGCATAGAGTATAAATGAAAAACAGTTCTAAAAACCTAATTAAGAATATGGGAATTTTAACACTAAGCAATCTTTCCTCTAAAATCTTAGTGTTTTTGCTTGTCCCGTTATATACGAGCGTCCTATCAGAGGCTGATGTTGGGATTTTTGAATTGATTGTTACTACAGTTTTTCTGCTATTTCCAATTCTATCCGTTAATATTGTTGATGCAGTAATGCGTTTTTCATTGGATAGAAATCGGCCGATAGAAGAGATTATAAGAATTGGTTTCAAGTTTACTTCTTTGGGATGCCTTTTATTCTCACTACTGGTACTTATAATTAGTAAGCTTTGTTTGTTTTCGGCTATGGAGGGCATGTATCCGTACGTAATAATATACTTCGTATTGTACGCATACAATCAATTATTGATCCAACTGGCAAAAGGAATGGATCGAGTGATTGATATGGGGATAGCAGGAGTGTTGGGTGCATTGTTCTTGTTTTGCCTTACCCTTTTGTTTTTGTTCGTTTTTGATATGGGGATGATAGGTTATTTGTTAGCCAATATTATTTCCGTGTTTGTGCAAGTAGTATTTTTGTTTTTTCGACTTCGGCTAATTGGAATCATGGCGGTTAAAGGTCAAACGGATTTGCAGTTGATGAAAGAAATGCTGATATACTGTGCCCCGTTGATAATTACAGCTGTTAGTTGGTGGATAAATAGTTCCTCAGATAAATATGTGGTTTCTATCATGTCTGGAGTTGGAGCTAGTGGGGTCCTGTCTGTAGCTTATAAAATACCTCAGATTGTTACAACATTGCAGGACATTTTTATCCAATCCTGGCAAATTACAGCTGTCAAAGAATATGATTCGAAGGACAAAAAAACCTATTATTCTAATCTGTTTTCATTTACAAATGTGATGATAGTATTGTTGTGCCTGAGTATGATGCTTTTTGTTCATCCGATTGCAAGTATTCTTTTTTCAAAGGGTTTTTTCAATGCTTGGGTATATGTACCGTTTTTGTTATGTGCATGTGTGTTTAATATGGCATCAGGATTTGTAGGTTCTATTCTGGCTGCAATGAAGGATTCAAAGACTATGGCGGTAGCTGCGGTTGTGGGAGCAGTTATCAACCTCGTACTGAACATTATACTTGTTCATATCATGGGTGTTCAGGGCGTAACTATAGCAACAGCTTTTGCTAGTCTTATTATTTTTGTGATTAGAATGATAAGTGCAAGAGAATGTATGGATGATTTTAAATTGATAAAAACGATTGTTTCGTGGTTAATCGTATGTTCGGTTGCTGTATTAACGGTATATACACAGTTCTCATATTTTGGGTTGATTGGAATTATGGTTATCATATTTATGTATAGAATTGAACTACGATTGATGATAAAGAGTATTTCATTTAGCAACTTGCTGAGAAAGGGGAAAAAGAAATGAAGATACTTGCTGTCGGAGCACACTTGGATGATATTGAAATTGCTTGTGGTGGTACCTTAGCAAAGGCAATCGAAAATGGGCATAGCGTGAAGACGTTGATCATGAGCAAATCGGGTTATACCAACATTAACGGAATGGTCCAAAGATCTGATGAAACAGCAGTAATAGAAGGATTGAATGCGTTGCACTTACTAGGTATATCAGATATTGAGATTCTCGACTTTCCAACAAAGGATATTCCATGGAGATCAGATGTAGTGAATGCTATTGAAGTATGTATTTCTGAATTTGATCCGGATGTGATTTTTACACACCATCCATTTGACACCCATCAAGCTCATGCTGGAGTTAGTAATGCTACAATTGCTGCAGCTCGTCGTAAAAATACGGTGTTATTCTATGAACCTATTTCTCCTTCAGGACGTTCCTATGTTGCGTTTCATCCACAGGTATATGTAGATGTTGAGGGGGTGATTGAAAAAAAAGTAGCATCTTTGCGGGAACACAAATCTGAGTACAACAAATTTGGAGGTGAAAACTGGGTTACGGGCGTTCATGCAAGATGTGGGTTTAGAGGATATGAGATGGGTAAAAAGTATGCTGAAGCGTTTGAAGTGCTTCGGATTGAATTAAGCTTTGGAGGAGAAAGTATATTATGATCGTTACAATTCATCAGCCTGAGCATTTACCATGGCTGGGTTTTTTTAATAAAATATCCAAAGCAGATATTTTTGTGATACTTGACAATGTGCAGTTTCGGAAAAACTATTATCAAAATAGAAATAGAATTATGGGGACTAACGGAGAACAATGGATTTGTATCCCTACTGTAACAAAAGGTCATATAGATTGCGATTTGGCCCACACGCTGATCGACTTGAATGGCGTAAATACAAAATGGAGAGAAAAGTATTTAAGAACGATTCAAATGAGCTATGGTAAGTATCCTTTTTATGATGAGGTATATCCTGTTTTAGAAGATTCCATACTAACGGATAGTGAGTTCTTATGTGATATTAATATAGCAATAATAAAATCGTTTTCCGAAAAACTAAGGATCAATCCCAGGTTTATTCGGGCAAGTGAAATGAGTGTTAGTGGGAAAAAGTCGGATTTGATTCTTGATATATGCAAAGAGTTAAAGGCCACCACATATATTTCAGGTCCGAGCGGGAGAGACTATTTGGATAGAGAAAGTTTTGTCGATAATGGAATTCTTGTGAGGTATAACGACTATAAATCTTCTGCATATAGGCAATTAAAATCAAAAGAATTTGTTCCAAATCTTGCCGCGTTGGATTTAGTCATGAATTGCGGATGGAAAGAAGGAAGAAGAATCATGATGGAGAATAATGAACTGACATCCATAGAATAGAAGTCTTTCTCAAGAAGGATATACGAGTGAAATGATGAGAAGGGTGATTGTTCTTTCATCAACAGATGATTGAAAGGTGCGCGACTATGATAGATGGGCATAGACTAAGAGAAAAAATCAGAGCATTTAGGTGGTTTGGACAGTTACACTGCATATACATGGTAACGAAGTCGATATGGTATTATTTTTTAGAGTTGATTTTTCGATTGTATCCAATTACGAGGAGAAAAGTCTTAATATGTAATACTAACCAACGCGAATCAAATGTTATAACAAATGAATTGCTTAACGAGAGAGTTCACTATGATATAGTATGGGCTGTTAAAGAAAATGAAAAAGGTCATATAGGAGTTCGAACGGTAAAACAAGGGTCGATTCGCTATGTTTTTGAACTGATGACGGCTGGAATTTGGATTGACAATAGCAGAAAAGAATGGTGGGTTTGGAAACGAAAGGGTCAATTGTATTTTCAAACATGGCATGGGGCAGTATGTCTCAAGAATATTGAAAGAGATGCTGAAAGATATCTCTTTCCGTATGATGTGATACAGGCAAAACATGACTCTAAAATGATAGATTATATGATAGCTGAAACCAGGTATATGTATCGTTTGATGAAAACAGTGTTTTGGTATAACGGAAGAATCCTTAAAGGAGAGTTGAAGGATGGGTTGGGAGATTCCAGCAATTTGGATGCAGTGAAAAATAATTTTGGCAATGGTTCTATTGATCATTATATTCTTTACGTTCCCACGTTCAGAAAAGATGAAAGAACAGATTGTTATAATATAGAGTTTGATCGATTGCTTGATGCAGTAGAAAACAAATATGGAGGTAAATGGGGGGCAATTGTTCGGCTTCATGTAAACGTTGCAAGCAAGAGTGAATATTTGGAGTATTCAAACAGGGTATTTAATGGTACAGATTATCCAATGCTTACTGACTTGATCAATCTATCTGAAATTGTTATTACTGATTATTCAAGCTGTATGTTTTTTGCGTATAGGGCTCAAAAAAAGGTACTGCTATATACTCCGGATATAGATGAGTATCTCAAAAATGATCGAGGAAGTTATTTTTCGTTTGATGAGTTACCGTCACCGATTACTAAGAGCACAGATGAATTGATTGCATCTATTATTTCTTTTGACGATTCATCGTATTACTCACAGATTGCTCCGTTAGTTCGTTCGATAGGCTTCTATGATAATGATATTATGCTTACCGTTAAAAAAATTATGAGATACTATGTGAAAGGAACCAAGAGAAAATGATAATTGGGTATACCACGGGAGTGTTTGATCTGTTTCACATCGGGCATCTTAATTTATTGAAAAATGCTAAAGGGATGTGTGATAAGTTGATTGTGGGTGTGACTATAGACGATCTGGTCCAGTATAAAGGTAAAAGGTCGATGATTCCGTTTGAGGATCGAATTGAAATTGTCCGCTCGTGTAAATATGTAGATGCTGCTGTCCCACAAAGAGATATGGATAAACTAAAGGCGTGTAAGGAATTAGGTGCTGATCTTCTATTTGTTGGAGATGATTGGTATGGGACGCCCAAATGGCGTAAGTATGAAGAAGAGTTTCAAAAAGAGGGGATTAAAATAATCTATTTTCCATATACGACAGGTGTATCGAGTACTATAATATCAAACGCTTTAAAGCAAGTGCGTGGATGGTCAAATGAAGTAGGTGAGGAAAAACAGGAGTAGTGTAATAAGGAGGATAATTGGTATGATTGATAAAGCATTTTGTATGAGTTCATATCTGGCATTCAGATACATAGAAAAAGAAGGGGTTGAGTTTACCGAGAAGTACAAATACCACTATCCTCCCAAAATTTCAAAAACCAATAGGATTATTGTGAATTCAGCGAATGAAATAGATGCATCAATTCAGGAGCAAATTGATAAAAAATGCGACAAAAAGAAGATTGGGATTCTGTTGTCTGGGGGCATGGATTCGTCTATTTTGGCTTCGTATTTTTCCGGGATAGATGCATATACTTTTCGATTTTTGGGAGGCACATTTCAGCAGGAAGAACTGAAACGAGCAGAGGCATTTGCGAGGAAGAATAATCACAAACTGCATTATGTAGATATTGATTGGGATATTGTAACCTCAAATCTTCCAAGAATCATGATGACGAAAGGTGGTCCGGTACATTCTATTGAACCTCAGATTTTTCAGGCAGCACTTCAGGCAAAAGCTGATGGGATTGATCTTATGATTATTGGAGATGCCAGCGATTATGTGTTTGGGGGGATGGACAAACTATTATCAAGGGATTGGTCCTTCCAAGAGTTCATGAAGAGATTTATTTATGTTGATCCATTTGATGTTTTACAAGAGCCTGTTAGTGTTCAATACTTGTTTGAAAGGTATCGTCGTGGAGACGGTATAGATTATTTGGGAATGATGGATGATATTGCGACGCAGGAAAGCTATGGATCGTATAATAATGCGTTTTTTGCTGCTGACATGCCATATTTCGATCCTTATGAATTGTTGATGATGGGGGAACCTATAGATCTTGCTCGGATTCGTCAGGGAGAATCAAAATATCTGGTAAGGGAATTATTTCGATTAAGATATCCTGATATGATGATTCCAAACAAAAACCCGATGCCAAGACCAGTTGACCTATATTTTGCAGAATGGAAAGGGCCGTCAAGACCGGAGTTTTGTAAAAACATTGATATTAGTTTGTTCGATGGCAATCAGAGATGGTTAATGTGGTGTTTAGAAGAGTTTTTAAATCTCATTGATTAACTGCGGCTTTTGTTAGTGTTCAGTAAGGGGGTAGGGCGTGAAACGATCATTTAAGGATGTTTTGATGAATCAAAACAATATAACAGAGTCCGAGTGTAATCAATTATGGGAATTGGAGGAGACGAAAGTCCATCAAGATGTGTCGGATGAACTGATGAGTCAAATTGCTGAGTATATTTCAAATGTTTTGGATTTGAACCAAGATGATAATCTCCTTACAATTGGGTGTGGAGATGGAGTGCTTGATAAGTTTATTATTCCCAAAGTGAATTCATTTTATGGAATTGATTTTTCTCAACAAAAATTGTCAGTGGCTCAAGAAAGAAATCCGAATGGGGTATATTACAAAAGGAACTTTATGACTGATTATTCAAAATTGTTTCAAGATAAGAATATTAACAAAATATACTCGTATAGTGTTATGCAGTATTGCAAGCCTGATTTTGAGCACGTTAAAACATTTATAGAGAATCAAAAAAAAAGTATTACAAATATAAAACAAGCGGTTATCGCACACTTTGATGTCCCGGATGTTAATAAGGCATATTTCTACTATAAGGATATATGTAGTGACGTGACTGAGGATTTGATTCTAGACAATATTGAAAAACTGAGGGTGTATATGATGGATGGATCTTACTGGCATAATGGAAAAACAATTGCATCTGTTTTGAAGATGGTTGAAGGAATACGAGATGTAAAAGTGAAGGATGCACGGTACTGGCGAAATCGATCAGATGTGATTATAAGGTTGTAAACAGTCAGAGATACGACGGTCAGCTTGGCTGTTCATTTTTATGTGCTGGGAATGCTAATAATCTAATACCGCATCCTGATCAGTATAATACAAAGAAAATATAGGTAACGTGATTGATTCCAATGGGTAGTAGACTGATCATATATACATCATACTCTATGATGTTGTAACGATTGATTTTGCTTTCCTCATGGATGAAAGCAAGAAAAGATATAATGAAGATTATTAGATTGTAACTGATGGATTCGTCTGTAGGAAAAGTATGATATATGTTTTTTTGTTTCAAACGTTTTTCCTTTCATGAATCAGCTCCAGTAAAATAGAATGAAAATACAATGAGCATTGTAGTTGCTTTTATCGAAATATGCAAAGGGAATTATAATTGTTCTGTTGGGTGAGGCGAGATTTAGAAGCAAAACCACAGAGGAGATGTATGAATGAATAATAAGTTATTTGGACACGAGTGTATTATATTTGCAATGGATCACTACAATCCACTAGGACTTGCCAGGAGCCTTGGGGAAGAAGGAATACAGCCTATTGTTATTGCTGAGAAGAGCAAGACGGATATCTCATCCTATAGCAAATATGTAAAAAAATATATAAGAGTGGAGACTGCTGATGATGGATATGAAATTCTCATGCGAGAATTCGCCGACAAGTATCCTAAGAAGCCGTTCTTATTTACTTGTGATGATAGAACCATTGAATATCTTGATCAAAGATATGATGAGTGGGAGGGTTTTTTCATAGGATTTAATGGCGGGAAGAAAAAACAGATTACCAAATATATGGACAAGTTTAAGATTCTGGAACTTGCAAAAAAACATGGGTTAAAAACGCTTGATACAATATGTGTTGAGAAAGGGACCGTACCTGAAAAACTTGAGTATCCTATTATCACTAAGTCTATATCACCTGTAGTTGGTGGCTGGAAATCAGATGTACATATCTGTAAGAATGAAAAAGAACTTCTTGAGGCTTATGCTAGAATAAAGGCGCCTAAGGTTATTATCCAGAAGTATATTGATAAAAAAAATGAATATTGCATTGACGGTTTCTGTGCGGCTAAGGGGACCATTATGTTTAATGCAATCGAATCAAGATACAATTATCTGATTCCTGGGTATTATAGTCCGTATATGACAGTTACTAATTTTAGTCAGGCAGAAATTGGTTGCTCGTTGGCCCGAATGATGAAAGAGGTTGGATTTGAAGGAATTTATTCTATAGAGTTTCTTATAGATCAGGATGGAACATATTATTTTAGTGAAATAAATTTTCGGAATTCTACCTGGAGTTATGCTGCTACAAAAGCTGGAATGAATCTCCCGGTGCTTTGGGCAGAAACTATGCTTACAGGGAAACTTGAAGGAGATCCGACCAGAACAATAGATGAGGGATTTATGGCAATGGTGGAACCGATTGACTATGGAAAAAGAGTCCTTACTGGAAGAGCAGAATGGGGTGAGTGGCTAAGGGATTTCAGGCAAGCAAAGTGCCCGTATTATTACAGTGAAGATGATATTGAACCTTTCCTTTATATGTGTAGGAATTGGGAGAAACTGAGCTGATATTGGATATATCATGAAGGGGGATGCGTAGCGTGGACGTCTTTAATCATATTGTGTATTTCGTTGGCTCAGTTACTACGATGGTTTGTATAGTTCTTTGTATTGTCCTTTTCTTTGCGAAGAAAAGCAAAAATGCAAAGGGTGAAAGAAATGAATTGGAGAATCATTCATCAGAAAAGCCGTGGCCGCTGGGGACTTGGATTGCGGGTGTGTTTGTAGCTGGTACAGGTGTTGCTCTTATGTATGCGCCAGGTGACTTGGTTGGGTATATAAAGGAAGGGTTAAACCCGGCTGAATCGATCACGATGGTTGCGTTGTTAAATGGAGCGCCTGTATGGGCATTGTACTCTGTGATGGGACTGTGGTATATGAAGCACATGGACTCTGTGGTTGGTAAACTTGCAGCGATGCTTTCCACAGTCCTTGGAATGTCAATATCTCTTTGGACTGGTATGAATACCGTCGCAAGATTTATAGGATTAGACTTCCCTGGTCTAAAGTTTTTGCTTGCAGCTATTACAGTCATGATAGCTATGTTTTCGGCAAAAAATAATTTGCTTAAGGGTATGTCAAAGGTAGCGTTCCTTGTTTTTGTTTTTGCATTTTTGGCAGTGTTGTCAACACCGTTTACTAATTTCAATTTTTCTCCTATTAGTGGAAGTATTACAGGAAACTTTTGGTCAGAATACTTTTCAGGAGAAACAGCAGCAAGTTGGATATTCTGGTTCCTCTCATGGACACCTACAGTTTCCAGATGGTTGGCTCATATATCCAGAGGGAGAACCATGAAAGAGTATATTGCAGGAACTATGATTCTTCCAACCGTACTTGCTTTTGTTTGGATGTCGGTTTCGTGGATGTATCAAGATGTTATTATGAGTTTTAATCTTGCTCATAATATAACTTCTTTTATTCCCTGTATCATCTTTATAATTTCCGGTATTTTATTTATGACAGGTACATTAGACTCTGATTGTAAGGTTTTTACAGAGGATTTGGAGTTTATTTCAAAGGGGAAGCTTAATAGGAAATCGACCATTCCTTTTTATGGATTGTTTGTGTTATTCGTATTCAGTTTGTTTATATCAGGAATCATTTCGCAACCATTTGCTTTTAACGAGTATTCATCATTGATATTTATGCCATTAATGGTTGTAAGCATAAAAGAGTGCATGATGATGCTAAAAATGAGAAAATGAGTAAAGTCTATGTTTGAATATGGTAATGATTGTAGAAGTATGTGCACTTTGCAAGGATAAGATGTTTATATGAATTAACAAGTAGAAATGTTTTACAGGTAATCGCTCTTTGATCGGAGGTTGCGCATGTTAAAGACAAAACGATGAATTCTGTCCGGTTTATTGGCGGCAGTACGCACACTGGGTATGTTCCAATCCGGTTTGGTGTGAAGTGTCAGAAGGTTGCGGTGATCCGCATTACGGAGGGGA
>AUXO012503662.1_pt1 | contig 10432 bp, 6 predicted proteins | sample 768731 | NCBI WGS metagenome assembly AUXO01 (sample SAMN02715735, study PRJNA202380) | gut metagenome | biome: sheep rumen | host: Ovis aries | place: New Zealand: Palmerston North | reverse complement strand
GGGAACAGGGCATTGTATGGCCGTATTGGAGAGGGCGAAGAAGGTACGCATAGACGGCAAATGGAACCTGGTCAGGCTCAGGTAAGGACAGCGAGATACTGATCGAACTGGGGCCGATTCCCGACCTCATAACAGTGAAGAATTCCCGCGGGTGCCCCCGTAAGAACAAGTCCTGTAGTAGTATAGTTACACGATTTGGGAATCTCTTAATCTATGTTCCAGGATTATCCAGAATGGGATTCTTCAATATCAACGTGCGTGAGAGATAGTTCCTTCAGAAAAAGCAGTCATAACTAAGGAAATAGTGCTGAAAACGTTCAAAATAGCATTAAGAGTTAATATACCGCGAGTCATAACATCATTTACACATCCTATGGGTGACAGTATGGCTGAAAACCTTCCTTTGACATACCTTGACAAGAACAATTCTGAAAATGAGAAGTATGTGTTTATCAGCTATTGCCATCGCGATTCCGAGTGGGTCTATCCTATACTGAGAGAACTGTATTCTCTTGGTTTGAATTATTGGTATGATTCGCGTCTTGATAAGGGCGATCTATGGGACGAGGTCGTTGAAATCAGAATCAGAGATGAGCATTGTGTAGGCTCTATCGTTTTCTCCTCATACGAATATATGAGAAGCAAAGCGTGTGAGCAGGAGATGCATGCAATCTATGAAATGTCTCAGAAGAGACCTTTCAGATATTTTGCAATAAGCGATAGGTTAGCATCGCCCGGAGATATCTTGGCAAGGGCCTATGTACGGACAAAGGTTGATTCATCGGTAATCACGGCACTGAGAATGTGTGACGATTCATCCATTATGGATTTTATCCGCGATAATCTATTCGATCAATTCCCTATCGAAAGGGCTGAGATAGTCTCCAAATTATTCCCAAGTAACAAGATATGGACCAATACCGATGCGGAGGAGGATAAAGCATTGGCATTCGTCAGCGATCAAGCGTTTTACGATAGTATCATCCGGGCGTTTGAAAAAGACGGTGCCGTCAATAATCTGGACACCTTGGTAGGGGAACTCGGTCTCAAAAACGATGAGGCAGATAATGTAATCGTTGAACTTGGAACATATCCGGTGAGGGATAGGTACTCCGGAAGCTGTCTAATCAATGGAAATTTCGTCAAACCTGTACCGAACGAATGGTATGTGGTAAAAGGTACGGGGGAGACGATTGTTCTGGTCTCCAGATACCCTATAGCTACCAATGTACAACCTCGGAGAGCAGATATTGCGACAATTCTTGAACGTTTTTGGAACAATTGTCTATCGGATGAAGAACGCGGAATCATCAAGAAGGAAGAACTGCGTTTGATGGATGTGTGCGAGTTCTACTCTTATTTCAGAGATGGCAGTTTGGATCCGATATGCAAACATAATCCCCTAGACAAGAAAGACAGCTCTGCTGCTTGGATCATAGTAAGCGAGAACAACGGTTACTCGATGATTTCGGTAATGGGTAAATTGGTTATGACATGTCCGTTCGGGGGCGGGTTGGCGATAAGACCCGTGTTGAAGATATCTTTGACAGCTTTCAAAGGTTTAAAGAGAAAAGGGGGTGAGTAAATGCCTCATTGTGATAAGAAGACGGTATCGTTTATTCTGACTAACAGGTGTAACATGGCATGCAAATACTGCTATGCCGCCCGTGAAAAGAATTATCAGACACTTGATATCAATTTTGCCAAAAAGGCGATAGACGAATATATCGGTCCCGAAAGCAAATACGGGTTGAACCAGATACGTTTTTTTGCAGGCGGGGAACCAACAACCGAATTTGAGTTGATGAAGGAAATTCTCCATTATTCCCGGGAGAAGTGTCCCGACCTTTTTGCGGAGCTTCAAACCAACGGTTACTACTCTCCCAAGAGGGCAGAGTGGTTGGGAAACAACATGGATGCTATCTGGATATCGATGGATCTCTTTCCTGAAGCCAATGACATATATAGGGTTACAAAAACCGGCAAACCCTCCTCTCCTGTAATCGAACGGAATCTGAAATACTACCGCGACAATCCGAAACGTGCCCTGATTGGTGTTAGAGCCACTATTACTCAAGACAATATCCATAGGCAAAAAGAAGGAATCGATTATCTGTATTCCATGGGTATCCGTGATATCTGGGTAGATCCGATTTTCCCCCCGGTAGAGACAGAAGAAGAACGTACGTACGAGCCTATCGATACGATGGAGTTTGCAAAAGAGTTTGTAAAAGCCAGGGAATATGCAAAAACGCTCGGAGTCTTTTACGAGAGTAATTATACCTCTAGTTTCGATGGAGACTGTGTAATCAATTGCAGATCATGTATCCCTCTTCCACATCTGACTACTGACGGATATGTGTCAGCGTGTGAGATGGCTTTGTACGGGAAGAATGCGGGTCATATGGATCCGTTCATTTATGGCCGTTACAACAAGGAAGAAGACCGTATCGAATACGACGACGAGAAGATTTCCATATTGAGGAACAGGGTCCTCTGGAATATGCCTGATGATTGTAAGATATGCATAGCGCGCAACCATTGTGCGGGATACTGCCCAGGCGAAGTTCTGAATGAAACTGGGTCATTATTTTCGATAAAGAGAGAAAGCTGTAAGCCTATACGTTACCTATATATGACCATTGGATGCGATTATCAACATGTTTATAAAACCAGACATCCATGAGCGAATATGGCTGACAAAGGGAGAAATGTCGTAAACTCTGTAAAAAAACTTACATTGGCTACCGGGAAAAAAGGTACCGCCGACGATTCCACCTTCGAAGAGTACATAGATAAACTCGAGGCATATCAGAAGATAGCCAAAGAGATTATGAGCCGGTTCGACCCCACAGCAACTAGTGTCGGCGACCTCATAGAGAACGGGAAATGGACCCCTATCTCCGACGAGAGGAGACAGACTGGGTTGATGAGCATTTGTCCGACTCTGAGCACTCTGTTGTCCATGGATGTGGACTTGAAAGAAGATCAATCCATTCTTGATGCAAAACAAAAGCCTCTTTCTGCCAGGGTGCGTTGCTGTAAAGATTATCAGAATGAAGTCCTAGCGATGCTCCAGTTCGTCATAAATCATGTCACCAGCGGGAGGGATACCTACACTTACGACATATCCCCTTACATAACCAGATCAGACGCAGGTATCGAATTCACTCGCAAAGTTAGGTTGGAGACCCACGAATTCACTCCCGATTCATCTTTTCTTGGTTCGATTTGCTGGGTAGGAGACGTCATGGTCAAGGCCTATACTTTGGCCACCAAAATGGATGAGAACGGAGAGCCCCTTCTGAAACTGAGATACGTTCCCCAGGAAGCACTTTGGGGAGAGGGATTCAAACTTAGCAAACTATCAAAAGAGGAAGAAGCGGAGCAACATGCATCCCAGCTCAATGTAATAAAGAACATTATCAAGGACTGTGTGTCTAAGGTGATTGATTACGCTATTCTTGAGGGTGAAAGGGATGGTAATCCAGAGGTAATGGGTTGGAATTATTCCAAGCCTGGTGAGGCAGGCGATATAGATATGTCGCTGTATTTCACCTACCGTGTAGCTGACTTCTGGCTCATCTTATTCAAATGTCTCGGTAACGAGTATTATCTGTTCAGGGATTTCGAGCAGATTCTACAAACTAATAATTTGTCCGACAAGATTCCCTGTTCGGATAAATACTGGTCGGTCACCAGGTTCCCGGAAATGTTAAACGAACTTGGTAAGGAACTCGGTGTTACCGACGCCACTGATCCTGAAGCCGAAAATGCACAGATTATTGCCGATCTTCGTGACAGGTACAGGTATGTTTCTAAAGAGACAGAAAAGACAGAGTTCTTATTTGAACTTAATGACCGCAAAAATATCACTGATACGGAAGGAACCTTTGCCAGACTGAAGATGTATCTGTTGCAGGTTGCTAAACGGCTTTGGAACAAGTACGGGGCGACGATGGATGACCGTTTCTTCTTTTCAGACCTCACCGAAGTTCCGGAGGGATTCCTTGGAAAAGGAGGAAATACAGACATCCTGTTCAACACCCTTTTCATGCAGGGCATTATGATTTCCGCAGCATTAGATATCGAACTCAAGAAAGAGGATGAGGCGGAAATCAGCAGAGGTAAGGACAGTAACAAGTACAAAGCGTTCCTGGATACGATGGATTCTGCCCTTCAGAAAGTCCTCGATCAGTATACCGCAATGAAGAGGGAGGGAGAGCAGTACAAGGTTGACAGATACATCCTCCGTATCGATACGGACAAAGGGCTCAATAAAGACCTTGTGATGAAGATACGTAGGGCAAACATTATGGGTCATACCCTGGTTCCCTTATTAACAAAAATCAACAATCTGCTTTCCGAATACATCATCCAATACCCTCAGAAGCAAATGAAGAACTATCTGGATATGATTCTGGAGAATTCTGTAGAGGATGAGGTCGAAGCAAAGTGGATATGGGATTACGATGGATATTCCGCGGTTGCTACATTCTATTATGTTGATGCATTAATTGATTTCTACGGTTATTACGAGAAATATGAAAAGAAATATTTGGCAAACACTCGTACTTTGAACAAGATTCAGAAGAACCAAGAAGAATCAATCAAAAAGCTCAACGAACAGATTAGTGACCTTAATGAAAAAATTGCTGCTCTGCAGTCTGATAACGAACGTCTCGAAGAAGAAAAAGAAGCTATCAGGTCTCAGGATTCCGTTGCAAGCAGCATTAGGAAAATTATTCGGGAAGAGTTCGAAGGCTTATTCTTCGAGCAGTTCGATAATCTTAACAAATTCTTTACCGAGGAAGATATTCAATATAAGCCCGGGGAGAAAAACGAGATTCGTAAGAATTATGAGAAGTTAGGTTCGACCATTATGAATCTTATGCTAATGTCTGTTTCCGATGCAACCTTCCGGCAGGAAATGATCAGTTCGATGTCTATTGGAAACGATAATGGCAGAGAATCCAAGGTTTATAAGAGGATGGCTGAAAGAGTAAAAACCAATATCAGAAAAATATCGAAGGAGTGATAATATGATAACAGCATCGTTTTTTTCGTATAAAGGAGGTTCATGCAGAAGCACAACTGCGATGAATACCTGTTATTTTATTGCAACTGAGCTGAAAGCTACAGCAGAAAAGCCCATTGTAATGATTGATATGGATATTGACAGTGCGGGGCTGACCATTCTTTTTGAATCTCATTTCCAAGAAGATAAACTGACCGTTCAGAAGCTAATGAAACAGCCCGACAACACACTGAATGAATTGCTCAATCCCAACATAAAAACCACTTTGTCCGAACATCCGTTCTTTTCGAAACTCATCCCTGTCGGAAACCGTCTGGGTCTCCCGGATAATCGTGCAGCATTATTGCTGGCGGCGGATATTTCGCACAATGGTACTTTCACTGTTGATGAGCGTTCTTTCAATATATTTAGCAGAATAAGGAATCTCTGTGACAAATGCGGTTGTGCAGCATTGATATTCGATACACCTACTGGTGCTCAGGTAAATGCCTCGATTTCCTTGGGTAACTCCGATATTATCGTCTGTTGTATGCGCCCCACTTATCAGTTCAGAGTTGGAACCGCATCCTTCCTATGTGAATCATTCAAAGGAGGTGCAGACTATAACTACATCCTTTGTCCGACTGCCGTATCCAAACAGAAAGTGGAATTACCTGGTGGTAATGTGATGCCCGACGGACTCAGGGATTTGTATGTAGAAGATGTCCTCGATCCCATAGATGAACTTGGATTCCTCGACCATATCGATGAAAGGATGATAATAAACGATGACGGAATTCTCGGCATTCCTGAGGTTTCTCTTTTCAAGTGGAAAGAAATATGCCTCTCCAAGATTGATCGCAATAATGCCGATGAGGAAGAGGCATTCAAATGCTATAACTATCTGGCCAAGAGGATTATTGAAGACGTGAAGTGATAAGATGGCATTGAATAAAGGCGGCGACATGTTACTCAAAGTCGTCGACGGTATATTCAAACAGAGCGATATTCTTCGTAAGAATATTTTCGGAGAGGAAAACGTCAAATTCGCTCTTAATGATATGAAAAAGATTGTACTAAGGTCAAATAGTCTCTTTAGTCTCTCGGTGGGCTATTTCTATGCCAGATATAGGAATTGGAGAGAAGAGCGGAGAAGTGAAATCGTAGATATTTCAGACATTCATGACTACTACAAATTCCTGCCCAACAGTACTCTGCGTATCCTCTATGTGATGGATGAGATGTACTACAAGTACTCCCTGAATCATGACATCATTTCATATCTGTTAGTCAATACCCAGATAAACATATCACAGAGGACCACACAGGACTCCAGCCTCGATGATGTGTTAAAGATACCTACAGATCTGGCAATTGTTAGTGAGAGGGACAATGCGTTTGTCTCGGTTTTTTGCTCAGAATATACTAAACTGGCTAGAAATGTCAGATATCTTCCGAAGGAGGTAACCAGAGATAGTTTTGCATCTCTCCTCCGTCATTTTGCTTTTTACAAATATGTCGGAATAGATGTTGAAGAAGATGGAAATGTTTTCTTCTTGATTTATGACGACATTACCGGAGATTTGTTGGAACGTATAAGCTCACATCACACGGTAATTTGTGAGGGCGATACATTGTACCTTCTCACAGATATTCAGAGACTTAACAATGTGAGTACTGACGATTCCTTGCGTGTGGCTTACAAATCTATTCTCGACGGTACTACATTATTGTACACTGTCTCTGGGGATGGAGAGGAAAGTAGGTTCAAGATGACCGGAACAGAATTCTTTATTGACGTCACCGGTCGCATTATTCCTGAAAAGTACAGTCCAGAATTATTCTTTCGCGGATTGAACACTGGTAGCTACAAGTATGTCAACAGATTGGGTATGGCACTTGTAGACTCTGTTTACGGGAAACCCGAAGGACTCATCAATACTGTAAAACTGATCAAGGCCCATTGGGACGAATTGAATCTAGAGGAACTTGATCCAGATCTCTCTTATAAAATCGGGGTAACCAAAAAAGGAGATATTATAGAGTCTATCAAGAATCTGAACAACAGCGATTTCTCTGTGAACGAAATCAAATGGCGCACTTCGAAGAAGTGGGATGACATCATTGTAAGGTTATTAATCATCAAGAGTCCCAGGGAGGTCATTTCGTCATTCATCGAGAAGTGCGATATTTTTGATACATTTCTCGCAGAGATCGGTTTGAGGTTTGATCACCGGGTAAATGCCGATGCAATTGTCGAAGGAAAGAATAAAGAAATGAGCGTGGCAAAGCGTGAATTGATTATTCTTAATTTTGGTCAGATGGGGATAGATGAGGCACAGATTACCAAATGGGTCAACAAGACCGATGCTCTAGTTGCATCAAAACTAGTCGTTCATGCATTGTCGGAGCTGACAAATAAGGATTCGGATTATGCACCGTTAGACGTCAAAGAATCTGTCGGAGGAAGTATCTATCCTCGTACTTTGTTGCTTGATGATCTAAACAGGCGTTTGAATTCTGGTGAAGAGATTGATCCCAAATATATTATAAAAAGGGCTGATTTCATTTTACGTCAGTCTCTAAAAACCGTAATCTGTACGTTCAAAGCTTTGATTGCGAGTTTAGATGAGTGGTCAGACTTTGAAATGATCTCGTATAGCGGGGAGCTGACTTCGGATCAGGTGCAAACACGTCAGGCGGAAATTCAAAAAGCATTCTTGACTGAGTTGGGAGCTACGGCAAGATTATTCTTCACTAAGAAAAGTGAAGAACTGATTGCGGAACTAGTTCACATATGCAATGATTGTTTTGATACCGAAAAGTCACTTGTTAAAGAGTTAGGTACGAAATATTATATCATGACCGGCAGAACCATGCCGCTAGATACAAAGAGTCTCTTTGACGTTGTGAAGATTGACGAGGATAATAATGTCTACGTACAAAACCCCGATAACGAGAATGAGTTATGGAGATTGGACGTATTGCGGGACGAGTGCCAGAAGAATGATCCGATGTCCAAGAAGTATTCCAAGGCATATCTGAATGCAGCATACAGGATTATGAGGGTTCTGGGAGGACACCCCAGCGACATTGATACTTTCAATGATTTAACACAGAAGTCTGCTTATCCTTTTGTAGGTACTTATGTTGATAACCGTCGTAACATGGATGGTCACAGAATATGTAACTTTTCCATTCGTAACAGTATTGGTGAAGTAACGCGTATCCATATTCTTTCAGATATGGAATATAAACTCAACAAAAAGTACTATGTCATTCCGAATCTGCAGCGTACTGATAGGGAATGGTGGATTCAGCCTTTCATGATAGAGTGTGAAGATTTCAACGATATCATCACTGCTGGGCTCAACGAGGAGGAGAAAAAAGCCGCAACCACTGACGAGACAAAGAGCTCTGAAACAGTGTGATTCAAAAATCTATCTCAGATATTGTGAGGTCTTGGAGTTACAACTGAGTGAATTTTACATCATGAGATTATTGAAACCTTTTTCAAACCTCTTTTATTTGTAAAAAACGATATACCCTTTGCTGGTGGAAACAGTCTAGGAATATCATTCAGTTAGGGGATGCAATCATGAAATCGGAAGTCGCTTTACAAAGTTTTCTCAAGACTGTACAGGATAACATAGAACCAGATAAGAAAGAGTACGTGACCTATCTGGAGAAAGCGATTCTGGATTTTCTCAAGAACAATTCAGCGGATAATGCCGATCTAGTTTACACCTATTTCATGGGCCTGTACAGGATGACCGATTCGGAGGGTGGACCTCTTATTGACATGATCGATGTGATGCATTCATACGAAATCCAAGCCTCTACTTTTACCGAGAAACACCGCGACCACTACATACATTCGGTCAACGTCTTCCTTCTGGGGATTCAGATCTATCAATCCTCTCCGAAGATTCGTAACGCATTCACGGATGTTTACGGAAAAGGAACTTTCGCAACCCCAGAACTCAGTTTCATGTTCACTTGGGGTAATGCAGCCCTCTTCCATGATGTGGGATACCCTATCGAAATTGCCTCTAACCAGGCCAAGAGATTCGTCAGAATGATTTCTTCCATTGATGGAAGAGAGAAGAAGACCGATGTGGGTATACAGATTGATCCACTCACGGATCTCCTTTCATTGGATACCAGTTCTTGGGACAAAGGTTCAAACGATATTCTCGGTCTGCTGTCGAACGGTATCAACAGGACTCTTCACAACAATCCCGACGCAGTCAATCAGCTCATCAGGAACCATCTGAACAATATGTTCGAGCACAGATATGTGGATCACGGCTTCTTCAGTGCGGTGATCACCCTGAGGTGTTATGCCTATGCCATGCAACGTTCCAACGAGTCTATTGACAGATTCGTAGGGGAGGTAGAGTGTGCGGCATCTGCCATTCTCATGCACAATCTCTACCCCTATTCTCTCGCCAGGGATGAGAGATTCGGACCGCTCAAGGTGGAATCCCACCCCACCGGTTATCTCCTCATGCTCTCCGATATTCTTCAGGAATGGAACAGGAAGGGTTACGGTTTGAGGAATCTCGGTGCACCTTATCCGAAAAGTTCGGATATCACTGTGAATGAGGACGTACTGAGGGTCACATATCAATCAGTGGATGGATATTTGCCGCCCAATTTCGGAAAGGAAAAGGAACAGGAACTGAGATCCTGCATAGACCTCGATTCGGTATTCCCGGGAGGATTCCACATAACCTGTTCCTGTGACAACAGTGCGGATGTCCTTCTCAACAGTCTCGATTCGGATTACAAGAATGTGCCCCGCCCAATTCTCGATTCCGTTTTGGAGATGGCCAAAGCCATCCATGAGCTCTACAACCGTGATCGTTTGGAGGAGAAACCCGGGGAACCCCTGGAGTACCCGGATTGGGATTCGTTACCTCAGGATCTGAAATACTCCAACATGGCCCAGGTCCTGGATTACGTGAACAAGCTTTCTTCCCAGGGATATTACATCGGAACGGAGGGAACCCCGGTTACCAGTTTTTCCGATCGCGAGGTCGAGGCCATGGCTATTATGGAGCACGACCGGTGGGTGAACGAACGTGTCACCAACGGCTGGATATATGGTAAGGAGAAGAACGTTGCAGAGCGTATTTCTCCGTACATAGCTCCTTGGGAGGAGATCCCGGAGAACATAAGGGAGTACGACCGTGAGGCCGTACGTAATATGTTCTCCGTGATTGGGGGCATCGGATTGAAGATTCTCAGGAAGTAATCATATTTCCTTGGTGGACAACAGTTTTACGTCCTTGCTCTTGTTAGAGAACACCCATTCGGAGTTCTCTTTGATACAGTACTCTCCGAGTTCCTTGAAGATGTTCTTCTTCTCCTTGACGATGTTCTCTTTAACCCTTTCTCTTATGCATTCGA
>AUXO014941020.1_pt1 | contig 10434 bp, 10 predicted proteins | sample 768731 | NCBI WGS metagenome assembly AUXO01 (sample SAMN02715735, study PRJNA202380) | gut metagenome | biome: sheep rumen | host: Ovis aries | place: New Zealand: Palmerston North | reverse complement strand
AGATGTTCTATAATGCAGATCTTCATGTCTGGCTGCAAAATGGAAAGATTGACCATATTGACTACGAGGGCCATACGGTTTCTTCTTATTCTTATACGGGAACAAATTACCATTCAGAGGCGCGTCATTACTTCCTTTACAGTGGCGTTTGTTCAAAATGTGGAGGGACGATTACCCGGTGGTCTTCCGGGAAATGTCCGGGAAATGGGCATTGTATCGCCCCGTTGAATGTTCCATCCGCGTCAGAATAAAAGCGAGCCATGTGCGCTGTTTTCTTACACAAAAGGAGCTTAAGAATGCTTGCTAAATCTTTTCAATACGGTCTGACGATTGCGGTCGTTTTGCTGAGCTGTCTTACCGTTTCTCCTTTGCGCTTATATGCGCTGGCCGAGGGGAGAGAGACAGATTCCATTGGTCAATTGACTGCCAGGAAGAGTTTTGAAGAGGATGAACAGCGGCTTCTGGAGCTGACGGACGGCCCAATGACCCCATATGCGTTTTCCTATGAGTTGTCCCCCGATGTCCAACGGATGAAAATCTATTGTGAACGGTCTTCCTGCGATCAAGAAACGGAGACTGTGCTTCTGATTGAGCGGGACTTTGTCGATGCGCCCGATTCAGAGCCGCGGCGAGGAGAGATTTTCATTAGCGAGGCGCATCATTATGTGAGCATACGCGACATCTATCACAAGGATATGAATGTAATGAATGCGGACGGCAAGATTATTGGGGTAAAGAAAGGAACAGAGGTTTTTGGATGGGACACAGCGGAATATCCTCTTTGGCCTGAAAAAAATTCAAATGCTCCGACTTTAAATATCCATGCCTATTACACTAGCGTTATGCCTGATGATGGAAGGGATGAAGGCGAAGGTGTGCTGCTGGGCGAGAGGGTGAATATGCTTCTGCTTGTAAAGGTAAACGAGATGGAAGTGTTAAGCCGCATTCGTCATGCAGAAAGAGATGCGGAAACGCTTTGGAATGAGATAAAAGGGAGCGAGAATATGGCTACTTGTGTGTTCTATTGCGTGATTGAATAACAATTATAGAGATTGAAGAAGCCAGACTCTTAAAACGCAGAGCCTCTCTTATGAGAGCGGTTAACAAGAAAACATCGAGACAAAAACACAAAACAGTGTTATGAATGGAGAAAAAAATGAAACGTGTTATTTCGCTTTTCCTTGCGCTAGCACTTATGCTGAGCAGTGCATATACGGCATACGCTATGGAGCCGTATTCTGAATGGAGCATCGAATAAAATTTGGATGGTTCCTCGTACCTCAGAAATAAGACAACTGGAGAAATAGTCCTTAAGGCTTTCCGTCTTGATAATGATGGACATGTTATTGAAATCAGCTTCCAGGAATACATACAGCAAATCAACAGCCTACCACAAGTGATAGAAACTACAGCAATAGAAGAAAAAAATGGGGATATCAATGGCCCAAAACGTGGACCAAGTGCGGTATCTTACGGCTTTACAGAGAGTTACAACTATAGAACTCTAGGAACACCGAAAAAGGTTACCAGTGATGTGGCTGGACCTGGTCATATCGATTATGGAGAAAGTACAACGATTTCAGCTTCCTATGGAGGTGATTTAAGCATCAATTCATCGATTGAAAACGCAATCCAAATGGGTGCTTCTTTTTCGTGGGAAGTATCGTTGCAGTCATCGGCTCAATTTACTGTAGGTTATGATATTCCAGCTGGTAGAACGGGGTATATCGAGTTTACTCCTTATTTACGGGTTTCTGTTGGAACTTTGACCAGAAAGATCATATCCTCAACAGGCATTGTAACTTCAAGCAAGGACTATAATGTCTGGGGAAAAAGCCCGATTAAACTTTCGAGCGGCTTTGCGGACGGCCTTTACGCTTTGAAATTACGCTAATGATAAAATATCTTCGAATACTCTTGCTAATTCTTCTACTTGCTCTACTAATAGGTTGCAGTAAGGCAGCAGAGATTTCGGAGCAATCCAATATTACGCCATACATATCTTCTGATGAATTCTTGCATTTGACTGGCTTAGGCTCCTCTTACTTCGCATATAGTTTTGATGCTCCACAAGAGGCTACAGATATGCATGTCATCCTGTATGAATATTTGTCTGACTGCGGTTGGAGCCCAACAATTAATGGTTTGATATCAATTGGAGAAGAACGGGAACCAATTAACCACCTTTCAGGAACAATACTCATCAGTTTAAACTACGGCAACCGCATCAAAATAAGTGTTGACTGTGCTGGAACCGCAACTTATTTTTCAGAACCGCAAGATTGGTTCGCAAGTTTGCCTGAAGATGTTGATTCGCTATGCGCAAAAATACCAGTATATGGAAATGAAGAAACAGCAATTCTGATCTCAGGGTATTCTAAACGCAAAATTGCACTCATTTCCCTTATGGATTTCCTATCACCAAGCGCCAGCTTGTCAAGTTATGAACATGTTTATGCAATTACAGTGTCATTTGACTAGAAATGGTGCGGTCTAGATCAGATTCCCCTCCTGCCAATCAAAAACAAAAGCAAAGACGAATATGGATACTGTTTTGCTGAATTTTGCTCTTTATAGCCCAAAATGCAGGCAGCAAAACATCATCAGTGTTATGCAGCATAAAACGGTGTTATCCAACAACAAGAACAAGAGAAGTGTCTGTAGGTCCGTGCGGATCTGCAGGCACTTTTTAATTAACAGTTGTGTCAAGCCTAGTATAGATTAAGCTTTCATGTCTCTATTTATTGACTCTTTTCGAAAGAACAAAGGATCCGGGAATCTATTCTTTTCCACATCTTAATGTTATTTATGTCTTCCCTGTCCACATTTTTCGTCAAAAAACGTTCTAAGATATGAGGCAACTAAAAGGTCAACTGACCTATTTTGTTGGCCACTTCTATCGAAACATAGTTTTCTTGAGATTAATGATAACCTGAAAGAAAGGCAAACACATTTTTAGAAAAAGGATTAAACACTAATATGAATGAAGAAGAGTCTAAGAAGAGCTTTGGTAGCATTATTGCATTCATCGCTTCCATTATTACTATTTTTGTATTTGTCACGGGGATTAGTTCACTTGGCATCTTTCCCCCGAGGCCATCCTCCACACCAGAACCTGTTCAAACTACGAATATTTTTCCTCCGCCCACATCTGCTCCCGCAACTCAAGTACCTGTAGCTGAGATCACACCTGCACCGACATCTGAGATTACACCTCAAGCTATACCGGGAAAAGAAGATATGAAGGGTTGCAATTCAGATGTGTTGGTCACTAGTGAGAACAGTTGACTGCTAAAAAATGAGTATAAAGTTATTAAAACAAAGCGGGGAGTTCGAGCGTATCTGCGCTATACACCTGATTTAAATGATAGCTATTTTGATTATGTTTATGAAGGAACGCCAGTTGTTGTACTTGCCCGCCAAGACGGAGAATCTCTTGTGAAGGTAAAAGATGGCGTGGTTGGGTGGGTTGGTTCTGAGCTCCTATGCGATACCTGATGCTTGTTAGCAGAGCACCGGACTAGATCCTTGGATTCTCACATAACCGCTGAACAAGTGGATAACATCTGGGTAGGGCAGGAGGCGGTTCCTTGTCCCACGAAGAAAACCACAATTAACCATTGTCAGGGCGCGAAGAATATTCCCCACGCCTTGGTTTTTTGTTCCCCTCCTGTCCGCTTTTCCGGTGGAAAAACGTCTTATATATAATTCATAGTTATAAACCTGTTTAAAGCTTATTAGTTAACTAGGCAGTTGAAATGGGAACAAGGACGGCAAAGCAGTGTTGAGCTAGCTTGTGCTTTTGCTGGGAATAAACAGAGAAAGGAGTACACTTATATATGAACATCGTTATATGATGGTTTTGATAAAAATTAATAACAGGAGGGACTCAACATGGACATAGATGGTTGATGTCAAAAGAACGCAAGATAAAATGAGGTAATATTATGAATGGGAAAACCATTAGAGATTATCTGGTCGCACTAGCTGTTACTTTAGTTTCCGGGATACCCTTTTTAGTCACTGAAGGTTTAGGAATAAGAATATATTTCTATTTTTTGGTTTTTATTGCTGCGTTTATCTTATTAACTATTTGGAATGGAATTGGTGATTATATCGCTATACACTATATTCTTAGGGGCGATGCAATGCAAAATGAAGCTGACATTGCCCCATGTCTTAAAGAATTTATAATATCAAAGAAAAAAGCAGATGAATGCAAGTTGTTCTATACTCAAAGTTCAACTCCATATTTTGTTCCCGTTGGAGATAATGCAGTCGTAGTATCTCTTGGAATAGAACGGTACATTATTGATGGAGGGGCGGCATATTTGGAAAAAGCTGTCTCACCTGGTATTTTTGAATCAAAAAATATAATCAGCACAAAGATTGTGTTGCTTTCTCTTACAATTATTCCAATCATGCGACGGATAATACAGCTGTTTACAACTTTGATGATCCGAGGTGCACAGATACTTTTCGGGCTTGCAGTAGCACTAGTCACTGGCTCACTATTTGAATCACTCGGGAATTTTTTTGATTCTTATGCGCTAGGTCGAATGTTAGGTGTCTTGCTAACAAAGATATATGAACTCACAAATATCATTCAAGACAAAATTGTGGATTCCATTATTGATTTTACCCAGACGATGGCATTTAAACATGTTGAGGATAGCAATTCAGTTTTATAGGATTTGACTTTCATAACGGCGTCCTTTTGTATGGAATAGGGGGCAGTTTGCTGTCCTTCAACCTTTGGACAGGGGGCGGTCCCCCGCCCCATGAAGAAAACAGCAAATTACTACACCAACAACGCGCGAGGTGTTTATTCTCAATGCTGTTGTTTTATTTTTCTTACCCTCCCCTGTCCACTTTTCCCATCGAAAAACGTTATGTTTTTATAATGATTTTATACATAAAGGAGCCGGGGCCATGGAAGAAAAGAGAGAGATATTTATTGGGTCTTCTAAAGAGGGCTTGAAGTATGCAGAACAACTACGCTTCATGTTAGATGACGAACTTAAAAAATACGGTCTGACATCTGTTTTATGGAAGGATAAAGGCGTTTTTGTTTTAGGTGAAGCTTCAATTGAAAGCTTGTTTCATAAGGCATGTGAGATATCCCAAAGTAAAGGATATGCCATTATGATCATAACACCAGATGACGAAATAAATTATAGAAAAGAAAAACGCTATGTACCTAGGGATAATGTTGTTTTTGAATTGGGCCTTTTTATCGGATGCCTTGGAAGGAAGCGTACATTTTGCGTCACACCCTCAAACATAGAAGTAAAAATGATGTCCGACTGGTCGGGCGTAACTGATGCACGATATACTTTTTCAAAGCGCCCAAAGTCGGAAAAACGAAAACAACAATTGGAGTCAGCCGTTGCAGATATTGTTAGTACAATTCAAAAAAATGAGGCTCCAAAAAACATTATCAACAGCTTTATTAATGAAGACGATTCGTCTAATAAGCAAGTTCCAACAAACATGAACGTCTTTCAAGAAATTGAGAAAAAGTTTAAAATCTAAATTCAAAGGAGAACATGATGGCCATCTATATTCCTTCTATTCGGATTGCTGCTGAATTATTAGTTGATTCGTACCAGACAAATGATTATACAAGAATAAAAGAAATAATGGATTATGTCGTAAATACTCCTACTATTTCAGGTAGTGCGGATGAATACCATAATGCATCTGTAAAACTCACAAGAATTGATGACTATGAAAACGCTGTAATTATACTTGAGCAGGGCCTCAAGCGTTTCCCGCGTTCTACAGATATTTTGGCCGATTTGCTGCTATATGGCGTAAAATGCAGAAAGATATCCTCAATCAGTCATTTTTATTATGACAATCTTGCAAAAATAGATAAAGACTTTTGGACATGGCGTTCATTTCATTTCTCGATTGATTTTCTAATGCTCTATATACAATATGCGGAAACAAGAGAGCAGCGCAAAGCCATTGATTCTGAAATAGTGTCATTAATTACTAATTATAAGAAATATAAACCGCGTGATGAACGAGCATACATGGTAGAACATGACTACTACGAACTCATTCATTGTGAAGATAAGGCAATATCTGCATTGAAAAATGCAGTAGAAAAGCTGACAGTGTGTCCACAATGTGCGCTAAACTATGCAGATTATTTGTTTGAAAGTGGTCAATACTCAGCAGTTATTCCGATTGTTGAAAAGGCCATAAACATCAGAGAAGATCAGCCTTCTATCAACTTGGGTTACGCATACTATATTTCTGCGTTATCGCGTGAGTATGTTCTGCGCTCGGATAATACGACATTTAATTATGATAACACAAAGCCGGTTTTTGATTCGTATTTTAGTGCTTTAGAGTATCTAGATAATGATCAATCACACCTAGCCAAACAGATTGAGAAAAGGGTGAGAATCCTCGAGCGAGAAAGTGGCGTGGAAAGCAAAATAGAGTTTAAATCCTCCCCTAATGCTTCTCTTTCTGCTCTTTCAAATCTTCTACGGAATCTACCTTCATCGGAACGAGGCTGAAAAGTTTATCCTAGGCAAGTGACAGGTTATCTGTCTTGCTCCATTCTCACTAACCAGGCACGAGGATTCTCCTCCACGCCTGGTTTTTGTGGAAAAACGTTGAATTAGTAAAAGAAAAAGATGTCCACGCTTGATTGTCTCCTCAGTTCGCAACATTCTCAACAATTATGCCCTTCGAATGGGCATAGTCCACTGTATAGGCAGTCCCCCCTACTCTTTCCGTAAGATAGGCTATACAAAGGCTACTATTGTCCACCAAGTGGCGGTTTCGCTTGAACATGCAATCCCGTGTGTATTCCTGGGATGTATAAACGACTTTATCTGCTGCGGCTTTTATCCGCTCATATTCCTCTACATCCTCCGGCCTCCAACCTCGCGTTTGTGAGACGCAAGGGAGGACAAGGATCAGCTTTATTTGCGGATAGGTCTTCTTTAGCCGCAATACGGTTTGAGCAGCGAGCGTATCAAAGCCCAATGCACCACCCGCGCCAAAGAATTGATAACCCTGTTTTATGGCTTTAATCACAATTTGCTCAGTTCTTTTCTCAATTCTATGTTTTTGTAAAAACGGTATCTTTCTATGCCCTGTAAAGCAGGCTGTCCTTTCTTTAATTGTTACCACCTCCGACTTTAAGAATATATTATAGCATAAACTTAGATATTAGTATATCCACAAGGCGCGAGGATTTCCCCGCGCCTTGTGGATTCTCTTTTTTGATTTCAAGCTTTAACCTTTTTCCGATCCTCACTGTCCGTATTTCTTGTCGAAAACCGTTATATTTGACAATACTCTAAAAGCGCGAGAAGTATTCTCTGCAAATTAGTTTCATTTGAAAAGGAGAGATATAAACATGCAAAACATTTGGCTGATTACAGGTATTTCGGGCTGTGGGTGGATCGAATTACTCAACGAAATGAGAGAAAAGGCAGAACACTATTGTCCGGGCAAAAAAATTTACATATATGATGTCGGTTATTATATGCAAAAAGAGTGCAAACGGCTTAATATTTCGATTTTCAAAGAAGATATTCTGGATGTAGATGGAAATCTTTTGGAAACAATAAGGTCGCTTGCGCTAAAAGCGGTTCTCATGGAAATAAAAACACATTCAGATGAAGATGCAATATTTTACATAGGAATTCATGCTGTTTTTCAGTGGAAAAACCGTCTGATCCCAGGAGTTTCCTATTATGATTTGGGCGATCCAGCGCTTAATATATCCGGGGTGATAAATATAATAGACGATATCAGTACAATTATATCAAAGAATGAAAACAATCCGGTTCGAAAAAATGCCGGCCAACTATCTCCGATAGAAACTCAAAGGTGGATGCAAGAGGAAGAGCTGTTGTCAAAGACCATTGCTGACATCAAAAAATGCCCATTTTATATTATTGCCAGAAACCACAATGTTGAAAACCTACTAGATTTTTTTCTTGGGATTAAAAAAAGAATATATTTAAGCTATCCAATCACTGCAATTCGAGAAGAGAAACCTACAGAGTTGGAAGCATTTCAAAAGGATACCCTTCCAAAATTGAACGAAAACTTTGTCGTTTTCAATCCATTGGCAATAGGCGATTTAGGCAACATCAGCGCGTTTCAAGAGAATGAGGAGTTTAAAAAAATATCTGAACTTGTAAGTGTCCGAACGGTTCAAAGAGATTTCAGGTTTATTGATCAATCACATGCTGTGGTGGTCTATTATAATACCGATAAAAACTCGCCAGGGGTATTTGCTGAAATCTATTATGCATATAGAACAGGGAAACCAGTTTTCATCTATTATCCCTATAAAGCTAGCCCGTTTCTACAGGAAGCAGTTACCTCAATCGACGAAGATTTGGATGCGTTCTTGATAAAATTAAAAAAATATGCAAACGAAGAGAAGAAGGATGCTCTCTTAAAGCTTGAGTAATGACAACTGACTCCCATAGCCAACACACAAGGCGCGAGGAATTCCCCGCGCCTTGTTTTCATTTGCGCACTTCGACAAGCATAACGTCATCACCGATGCGAAATGCACGGTCAGTGAGAACTGGTTTGTCGCGCAGAGTTGCATAACAAAAACCGTGGATGCAACCGGCGCAGAGATTGCCTACGACTACGACGAAAACAGCACCATCGTTGCCATCATCGACACGTTGGGCAACATGGGCAACAAAAGAGCCTACGCTTTTTCACCGTTGGCAGTCTGCCGAAAGCTGTGACCTATGGAGTTGCGTACGCTTTTTAATACTTCAAATTGCCAATTTATCTTATCTCCGTCAAAAAGCAGTGATTTTCTGTCGTGGAGAAAGTAAAGGCTGCTTGTTATATTCTTCTCTTGCAGTCTGGTGCGTGATTCACTTCCTTAAATGTGCTATCTTAAGAAACACTATTATTGAGGAGGTAATCCATATCGATGAGCACTAAACTCACTAACTATTTACAATTCTGCAGCAGCTTAAAAAGACTTGATCCTAAGACAACAAAAGCGTATAGAATTGATATTGCTCAGTTTGAAAGCTATCTGGATCAGAGAACAGTTAATCAAGTGACCCGAGAAGATATTCGAGAATACATCTCTTTCCTAAATGACCACTATAAGCCGCGCACGGTGAAGCGAAAAATTGCTTCAATTAAAGGATATATCTCATTCCTAACGGAAGAAGGAAATCTATCCCAAAATCCCTTTACTGGTATGAGAATAAGTTTCCCAAAGAGTCTTTCTCTTCCTAGAACCATTCCTTTAAAGACAATTGGCCGAATGCTTGAAGTCGTGCACGAGGAAGAGCAGAAGGTCGACAGTAGGCGCGGAAGTTTTCGGGCCTTGCGAGACGCTGCTGTAGTTGAATTGCTTTTTGCGACCGGTGTACGGATTTCTGAATTATGTAGTATTCGGGAGGAAGATATAGATTTATCAGAGGGGTTAGTCTTTATTCACGGAAAAGGAAACCGAGAGCGGATCATCGAGATTGAGAACGCAGAGGTTCTGGACACACTCATAAAGTATAACCAAGTTAAGCAAGCATCCTCCGGTGTATTTTTTTTAAACAACCGAGGTAACCCTCTCTCTGATCAATCAGCACGACGGATTATTGAAAACTGCGCTAAATCTGTTGTTCCAGGTAAGCATATTACTCCACATATGTTCCGCCATTCATTTGCAACCCTGCTGCTAGAAGAGGATGTTGATATACGATACATCCAACAATTACTAGGGCACAGTTCGATTTCAACGACCCAAATCTATGCACATGTTTCCTCTGAAAAACGGCGTGCCATTCTCTCTGCCAAGCATCCACGCAACAAAATAGCTATTATTTAAGAAAGCTAGTGCTGAGAAAAGCAGCACTAGCTTTCTTAAATGTAGGATGAACTCTAGAATGTTGCCTACAGCTGCGAGGTGGTAACGGCGTAAGCGTCAAATGGACATGAAAAAGGAGCCCACCAGCGGTAGGCCCCAAGAGGATCAAGTATTAGTTTGCATCAATTCTGCACTCTTGCGGTGCATTCTGCGGAGTCAGCGTAGTCGCCCAGGAGGGATCAACAGCCGCCCTTCTGGGCGCTTTGTTTAATAGCCAGGTCAAATAGCGGTAAGGATCAAGGCCATTCTCTTTGGCCGTTTCAATCAGGCTGAACAGGACAGCGCTGCTCTGCGCCCCGCCTGCAGTGTTGGCAAACAGGAAGTTTTTCCGGGAGATAACGAAGGGCTTGATGCTTCTCTCTGCCCGGTTGTTGCTGAGCTCAATGCGACCGTCCTGCAGATAAGTGGTCAGATCGACCCACTGGTTCTTCAGATAGTTCAAGGCAATACCCAGCTTGGACTTTGGCGCAGCGTTCCGGGAATTTGCCCATGCCAACATAGCGTCCAGAACAGGTTTTTCCTGCTCCAGCCGCTGCTGCTTTCTCTCT
>AUXO011140453.1_pt1 | contig 10434 bp, 13 predicted proteins | sample 768731 | NCBI WGS metagenome assembly AUXO01 (sample SAMN02715735, study PRJNA202380) | gut metagenome | biome: sheep rumen | host: Ovis aries | place: New Zealand: Palmerston North | reverse complement strand
CATATGCGTGAACGCTTCAGCGTTGCGGAAATGCAGAGTGCGGAATATGTGGAACCGTTCTCCTTTACCAAGGGCTGTAAGCTCCTGAAGGTGCATTGTCCGCAGATTACGGCAGGCGGCGCAGGTCAGCTGCAGCCGGGTGAAGAATGGCTGTTTGATCTGGTCAATGATCCGAAGGAAGAATGCAGAATCAACGATCCGGAAGTCATTGCACGTATGAAAGCAGGTGCACTGGCAGTGCTGAAGGAAAACGACGCTCCTGAGGAAATCATCAACAGATACAACCTTGTATAAATAACTGAGAGATCTGGCAGACAGGTCTCTCTTTTCTGTTATATACAATTCCGGTTGCTTTCTTCCGGTTCAGGGGTATAATACAATCCGTAAACTTAATTTTGTGTTTACGGTTTACGGAGGAAAAATGAATACTAGAAAACTTACTGAAACCGCTCTGCTGACAGCGGTGATTGCCGTCCTGGCACCCTTAAGCATTCCGCTTGCCGGACAGGTCCCGATTTCACTGGCAACATTTGCGGTTATGCTGGCAGGTGAACTGCTCGGTGCGAAACAGGGCGGTATCTGTGCAGCTCTGTATCTGCTGCTTGGTGCGATCGGTGTGCCGGTGTTTGCAGGCTATACAGGCGGTGCTGCCATTCTGTTCGGTGTTACCGGAGGATTCCTGTTCGGCTACATACCGCTGGCCATCATCTGCGGACTGTTTGCTGAACGCATGAAAAAAGACGGTATTCCGTCTCTCAAGGGTATGCTTATTGGCATGGTATTGGGAACCGTGGTGCTGTATGCACTGGGTCTCATCTGGTTTATGATCTTCACTAAGATGGGAATCGGCGCTTCGCTTGCGGCATGTGTGCTGCCGTTCCTGCCCGGTGATGCACTGAAGATTGCGGCTGTATGCCTGCTGGTGCCGAGACTGTATCCGTTTGTCTCGAAGAATCTTCACTGATCCCAGGAAAGAATACTGACTTCACCGGAGCTGACGGTCATTTCCTCTCCGGTATCCAGAACAATCTGAAGACCTCCGCGGTCATTTACAGACACTGCAGTTCCCTGCAGTGTTTTGTTATTGTGGAGAAAACTGATCTTTCTGCCCGGCAGGAAGGAAGCCTCCCTGTATGCCTCAAGTATTTCCGGATCGTTTCTTTCGGCGATGCATTTGACCAGGTACGTATACAGTCTGCCCGCAAGTTTGTTTCTGGAAAGAGCGGGATCATTCAGCGAACCTGCTGTTTCCTGCAGCTCTTCCGGGAATTCCCGAGTGCGGCAGTTGATGCCGATGCCGATAATCACCGCATCCGTGCGCATGGTTTCAAAGTCGGTGATCGCTTCCGTCAGGATCCCGGCCACTTTGCGTCTGCCGAGATAAATGTCATTCACCCATTTGATCTTCGGATCACAGTCGGTGCATTCCCTGAGCGCTCTGCAGACTGCGACTGCCGCAGCCATGGTCAGCTTCTGCAGCTGCTCCACGGATTCACCCGTACGCATAATATAGGAAACATACAGACCTGTATTGGCCGGTGAATAGAAAGACTTGCCTGATCTGCCGCGTCCTGCCGTCTGCGTATTGGCCGCAATATATGTACCGTCCGCAGCCCCGTTCAGGACCATCCGCCTGGCCTCATTGTTCGTGGAATCGACCGTATCCAGAACATGCAGAGGAAATGACGCATCCCCGGCATACTCATGAATCAGCGTATCCTGCAGGAAATCATTCCGGCCGGAAAAAGAATAACCCTTTCCTCCGGATACCCCGATTTCAAAACCCTCATCCTGCAGCTGCCGCACAGCCTTCCACACCGCAGCACGGGTAACCTGAAAACGTGCAGCGAGCATTTCGCCGGAATACAGTGTATCGGGGGAATTTGCCAGGAATACCAGCAGTTTGTCTTTCAGTGCCATACTTTTATACCTACAAGCAAATAGTAACAGAAATGCATGCATTACATTATAAAATAATGGTGAAGAGACTGAGCAGAACAATAAATATAAGAGGAGGAACCTGCCATGCTTGAAACCGGCATAAAAGCACCTGATTTTACACTGCCCGACCAGAACGGACAGCCGCATTCCTTAAAGGATTATCTGGGAAAGAAGGTCATCCTGTACTTCTACCCGAAAGACAGCACAGCCGGCTGCACAAAGCAGGCATGCGGTTTTGCGGAGAGATATCCGCAGATTACCGAAAAGGGTGCTGTGATACTCGGTGTATCCAAGGACAGTGTGGCATCCCACAAAAAGTTTGAAGAAAAGTACGGACTTCCGTTTACGATTCTATCCGACCCGGACAAGACAGTACTGCAGCTGTACGATGTCTGGAAGGAAAAGACACTGTACGGAAAGAAGAGCATGGGGGTTGTGCGCACAACATACCTGATTGATGAAAACGGCATCATTATCAGCGCCAAGGACAAAGTCAAAGCAGCGGAGGATCCCGAAAACACGCTGCAGATGCTGTGAAAGTGATCCTGTCTCCCGCCAAGAAGATGATCTCTGCGGATGATGACTTTACGGCGGAGGGAAAACCTGTATACCTGAAGAAAGCACTGCATCTGCGGGAATACCTGGAACAGATGACACCGCAGGAGAGAAAAGAGCTCTGGAACTGCAGCGATAAACTGGCAGCGGCCTGTGAATACACCTTCCAGCACACCGATCCTGCCTGCGGTATCTCACCGGCGGTATTCTCCTATTCCGGTCTTGCCTACCAGCATGTGGCCGCCTCGGTCATGACATATGACGAACTGGACTGGCTGCGTGAACATCTGCGGATTCTGTCCGGTTTCTACGGCATCCTGCGCCCGTTTGACGGCATCACGGAATACAGACTGGAAATGCAGGCAGGCATCCGTTTCGGGGAATATACATCTCTGTATGAATACTGGGGAGATGATCTGTACAGGGCTCTGAAGGATCACTGTATCGTTGATCTTGCATCGAAGGAATACTCCGCAGCCGTGCGTCCGTATATAACGGCAGCCGACCGGTACATTGAGATCATCTTCGGTGAAGAGAAGAACGGAAAGGTAATCCAGAAAGGGACTTATGCCAAAGCACTGCGGGGAGCCATGGTCAGGTGGATGGCGGAAAACGGAACGGAGGAACCCGAAGATCTGAAGAACTTTGACCGCGGTGCGTATTATGCGCCTGAATACTCAGGTGACAATGTATATGTATTTCTTTACGGAAAGCAGAGGTAAAGGAAATGACAGTCAGAATCAAGGAAGAAACCATCCGCAGAAAAGCAAGCAAAGGACAGGCAGGAGAAGGCACTGAGTACGTTGACCTGAAACAGGTGAAGATACAGTTCACACCGATGCCGAAGAATGCAGCAGAGCTCAAAGCCATAGACCGTACGGGTGACAACGGCAGATTCGTCACGGCAGCGCTGCTGATCGCCGCATACAAAACATGGACGCCGCAGAACGAAGACACCTGCGCGGAGATGATGAAAGCCCTCATGAACTCACCGGTATCGCCGGATACCTTCACCAACCACACCAAACAGTTTGTAAAGGACAGAATGCTGCAGAACGGCAAATGGCAGTGCATTGCGGATGCGTACTGTGACGGCGCCACCCCCGAAAACAACTACAGACCTTCATCACCGGTAACGATTACCCTGCGGGAATATCCGTATCTGCCGCAGAAATCCACCATGACCGGAAAGGAACTGTTAGTGGAAAAAATCGTCAGTGACTTCGCCGGTGCAGATACGGAGCGCAGTGTGTCCGTATACAAGGATCCGACCGACGGCAGGTGGTATCTGTTCAGTGATTCATGCCGGAATCTTCTGGGCGATATCAAGGGAATCTGATCAACTGTGACCCGGGTTTTCCGGGTCTTTTTACGGTGTTTTGTCAATTCTGAACATACGCAGAGACAAAAAGAGACTTAGCGTTGTATGTATTAACCAAAAAACGTAAACGGTTATGAGGGTTTCTTCACGAAAAGAAGTAATTGCGGTTGTACCGTATTGCCTTTTTTTATAAAATTAATGAGGTTATGAGTGCCAGAATCTGGAAAATCCTCGGGTGTCTTTGTGCAGCAGGTCTGCTGTCCGGTTTCATAGGAATCCGGTATGCCGGAGGCTTCCTGCTCGGGGTACTCGGAGCCTTGCTGCTGTATTACCGCAATGTAACGTTCTGGAATGATGTCCTTGATACGGGTGTCTCTGAAAAGAGGACAGGTTCGTTACATTTTGTTTTCAATTATGCGATAATGGCAGGTGTACTGCTGCTGGCGGCGTTTTTTCCGGACATACTGAATATCTTTACGGCAGCGGCCGGTCTTATGATCATCAAAGCTGCAGCAGTCATTGATTCTCTGCTTCCGGCAGATAAGAACAAGGAGTGAATATGACAATTCAGTCTGATGTATACACGATTATTCTGGAAACGATTATTATCGGTGTTTTAATCGTTCTCTTTTCCAAAAAGCTGGACAAAGCGGATCCGCTGGCTGAACCGAAAGGTATTATCGTACCGATCATCCTCGGTCTGGAATCCGTACACAACATGGTAAAGAGCAACGTCGGTGAAAAGAGAGCCGACAAACTGACACCGTATATCTGTGTATTGTGGGTCTATATCTTCTTATCTAATATTATCTCTCTGTTCGGACTGTCCTCACCGACATCGAACCTGAGTGTTACGCTGCTGCTGTCTGTCATCACATGGGTGCTGATCCAGTACGTGGAACTGAAATACGGAGGCATCAAGGGTTATCTGCATTCCTTCCTGGAACCGATTGCGGTGATGCTGCCGATGAACATCTTCGGCAAATTCTCCACCATGGTTTCCATGTCGCTCCGTCTTTTCGGCAACATCCTGTGCGGCGGCATCATGATGCAGCTGATCTACAGCTTCTCACAGTATCTCTCAAATACGATCGCAGGATGGTTCGGGGCATCGAGTGTATTCAACTTCGTAGCACCTGTCCTGACACCTCTGCTGCATGCATATTTCGACCTGTTCTCTGGCTTTATCCAGACCCTGGTCTTTGTCACACTTACTGTTGTTCTGATCGGAAATGATATTCCGGAAGAAATAAAGAAAGAATCATAAGAGGAGGAGAAACTTATGGATATCAACAAAGGTTTAATCGCAATCGGTGCCGGCCTGGCAGTTATGACCGGTATGATGACCGGCCGAGGCGAAGGTGAGGTCGCTGCTCATGCCTGCGACGCAATCGGTAAAAACCCTGAAGCAGAATCCAGGATCCGCAGCACAATGATCCTTGGTATCGCTCTTTCTGAAACCTGTGCTATTTACGGACTGCTTGTATCCATTCTGCTGATGTTCGTCTATTAATATCAGGTGTTCTGAATGATTGATGTTGACATTGTTGGACAGTTGGTCCCGAACCCGGTGACCATGCTGGTACAGCTGTGCAGTACATTGGTCCTGTTTTTGCTCATGAAATATTTCCTGTGGGGATCCGTCAAGAATTTCCTGGGAAAACGCGCAGAGAAAATGCAGTCCGATCTGGCGGAAAGTGAGCAGGCAAAACAAGCCGCTTTCAGCGACCGCGAAAAGGCTGCTGTACAGCTGAGTAATGCCTCTGTGAAGTCTGAGGAAATTGTCAGCGCTGCTGTAAAGGAAGCCAAGACGGAAAAAGAGGCAATCCTGCAGCAGGCCGGCAGAGAAGCAGAAGCGGCACGCCGCAGAGCGCAGGAACAGATGGATGCAGAACGGCAGGAAATGTATCAGTCCATGCAGAAGGAAATGGTCGAAGTTGCTATGACGGCTGCTGAAAAGCTGATCCGTGACAAGAGCAATGAAGACATGGACCGTGAAGCGATTGATGCATTCGTAAAGGAAGTAACCGGAAATGAATGAGCTTGCGGAGCGTTATGCGGAAGCCATATTTTCTCTGGCACGGGAAAAGAATACCGTCAGGGAACTGAAGGAAGAAGCAGAGAATCTGTCACAGGTACTGGAAACCAGTCCTGAACTGATTGGTTTTTTCCGTGCGGTTAAGATTACTTCAGCTGAAAAGAAAGATCTGATCCAGAACGTATTCGGACCTGTCTTTGATAAAGACATGGTCAATTTTATGAAGCTTCTGATCGATAAGGGGAGAATATACAGCCTCAAGGATATCCTGAAGGCCATCGTGCACAAAGCAAATGATGAGCTCGGGATTCAGGAAGCACTGGTATATTCCGCCAGAAAGCTGCAGGATACCGATCTGGAGAGAATCCGCAAAGCACTTGAAACAAAGACAGGCAGAACGGTTGTACTGAAGAACCGTATCGACGAAAGCCTGATAGCAGGCATCAAAGTTGTAGTAGGTAATAATGTTACGGACGTAACAATGAAACATAAGCTTGAAGAAATGAAAGCTTCGCTGCTGAAAGGAGGAGGACAGGCATGAAAGAAATCAGGCCGGAAGAGATCAGTGCTCTGTTAAAGGAGCAGATCCGCAACTACGACCAGAAGATCCATTCCGATGATGTCGGATATGTCATCAGTGTCGGTGACGGAATTGCCATGGTCCAGGGAATTGATAAAGCTATGTCGTCGGAACTTCTGGAGTTCCCGCATGGTGTAATGGGGATGGTGCTGAATCTTGAGGAAGATCATATCGGTGCTGTTCTTCTCGGTAATGATACGCTGATCCGTGAAGGTGATGAAGTTCGCCGTACAGGACGTATTGTTGAGGTGCCGGTAGGCGATGCGCTGCTTGGCCGTGTTGTCAACGCACTCGGTCAGCCGATCGACGGAAAAGGTGAAATCAAGACAGACAAAACCAGAGCTATTGAAAGAGTGGCTCCTGGTGTCATGACAAGACGTTCCGTATACCAGCCGCTTATGACAGGTCTCAAGATCATCGACACGATGATTCCGATCGGTAAGGGTCAGCGTGAGCTGATCATCGGCGACCGTGAAACAGGTAAAACTGCCATCGCAGCCGATACGATCATCAACCAGAAAGGCAAGAACGTAAACTGCATCTACGTCGCAATCGGACAGAAGGAAAGTACGGTTGCCCGTCTTGTGCAGAAACTGCGTGAAAACGAAGCGCTTGAATACACAACGATCGTCAATGCTTCAGCGAGTGAATCCGCTCCGCTGCAGTACATTGCGCCGTATTCCGGCTGTGCGATCGGTGAAGAATGGATGGACAGCGGCAAGGATGTTCTGATCGTTTATGACGATCTTTCCAAGCACGCAGTTGCGTACAGAACAATGTCCCTGCTTCTGAAGCGTCCTCCCGGAAGAGAAGCTTATCCGGGTGATGTCTTCTATCTCCATTCCCGTCTTCTGGAAAGAGCAGCTAAATTATCGGATGAACTGGGCGGCGGTTCGCTGACAGCACTTCCGATCATTGAAACCCAGGCAGGCGATATCTCTGCCTATATTCCGACCAATGTCATTTCCATTACTGATGGACAGATCTTCCTGCAGACAGACCTGTTTGCCAGCGGTGTGCGTCCTGCCGTGGATTCCGGTCTTTCCGTTTCCCGTGTAGGATCCAATGCCCAGACAAAGGCCATGAAGAAGGTATCCTCTTCCCTGAAACTTGAACTTGCACAGTATCACGAGATGCTGACATTCGCACAGTTCGGTTCCGATCTGGATGCCAGCACAAAGAAGATCATCGACCACGGCGCAAAACTGACGGAACTGCTGAAGCAGCCGCAGTACCAGCCGATGTCCATGTCCGATCAGGTGCTTTCCATGTTCTCCGCAAAGTACGGATACCTCGATCAGGTTGATACAGAAGATATCCGCGCCTTTGAAAGAAGCATGCTCAGATTCTTCCATGACAGTCATCCCGAGATCATCAACGAGATCAACGAAAAGAATGACCTGTCGGATGAACTGATTGAAAATATGAAGACTGCCATGCAGGCAGCACTGGATCAGTTCAAACTTGTAAAGGGAGCTTAATGTATGGCACAGTCCAAACAGGCTTTGCGTTCCCGGATCAGATCCGTCAATTCCACGCGGAAGATTACCAAAGCGATGGAAATGATTGCCAACGCGAAGTTATTTAAACAAAGAAACCGGATGGAAGCGAATCGTCTGTATGCGCAGAGACTGCAGGATACCGTAGACGAAATCGTAGCCAGAAATCCGAATGCGGAAAGTGTCTTCATCACGCAGCGGGACAACCCGCACCGGATGACAATCATTTTCTGCAGTGATCTTGGACTGTGCGGCAGCTACAACCAGAATGTTCTCAAGTTTGCCAGAAAACAGCTGAACAAAACGGATCCGACCATTGTGATCGGCACATCGCTGTACAGAACCTTTAAGGAAGAGGGTTTCAACCTGATACAGGAAGGCCCGTACTCCTCTGATGCGATGAATGAGTTTATACTGGAAGATTTTGTGGAGCTGGGTGTTCAGAAATATCTGAATGACGAAATCGGGAATGTGCAGCTGCTGTACACAAAGTTTGTCAATACGATGACATTTGAACCTGCCATTGAAACGATTCTGCCGGCTCCGGTGGAAGAAAACCCGTCTGATAAAGAGACATTCCATGTTGAAACACTGTTTGAACCGGATGCGGATACGATCCTGAATCAGCTGATTCCGCAGATGGCTGCGAATGTCGCATATGCGGACTGGATGGAATCCACAACCAGTGAACAGGGAAGCCGCAGAATGGCAATGAAAACTGCAACTGACAACGCCGACGAACTCAGCGCAAACCTGCTGCTCGAGTTCAACAAAGCACGTCAGGCATCGATCACACAGGAAATTACCGAAATTGTCGGTGGTTCCAGCGCTGTGTAGGAAAGAGAGGAAACCGATATGGGTGAAACAGGAAAAATCGTACAGGTCATCGGACCGGTTATAGATATCCGCTTTGATTCGGAAAATCTTCCGCTGATCAAGAATGCGATTAAGGTTGACCGCGGAAACGGTGAATTCATGACGGCAGAGGTTGCGCAGCACATCGGTGATGATATCGTCCGCTGTATCGCAATGAGTTCCACAGACGGTCTGACCCGCGGAATGAACTGCACAGACACGGGTGCACCGATTGAAGTGCCGGTCGGAAACGAAGTACTTGGCCGTATGTTCAACGTTCTCGGAGAACCGATTGACGGTCTGGGAGAAGTCAACGCGAAGAAGTATATGCCGATTCACAGAGATGCACCGACATTTGCGCAGCAGCAGGTATCTGCGGAAATTCTGGAAACAGGTATTAAGGTCATTGACCTTCTCTGCCCGTATGCCAAGGGCGGTAAGATCGGTCTGTTCGGCGGTGCCGGTGTAGGCAAAACCGTTCTGATGCAGGAGCTGATCCACAACATTGCCATCGAGCACGGCGGCCGTTCGGTCGTTGCGGGTGTCGGTGAAAGAACCCGTGAAGGCAATGACATGTATAACGAAATGAAGGAATCCGGCGTTCTTAAGAACACGGTTCTGACATACGGACAGATGAATGAATCTCCGGGCGCAAGAATGCGAGTTGCGCTTTCTGCCCTGACAATGGCTGAATACTTCCGTGATGAAGAACATCAGGACGTGCTTCTGTTCATTGACAACATCTTCCGTTTCACACAGGCAGGTTCTGAAGTATCCGCTCTGCTCGGACGTATGCCGAGTGCCGTCGGTTACCAGCCGACGCTGGCTACCGAAATGGGCCAGCTGCAGGAACGCATTACTTCCACAGACAAGGGATCCATCACTTCCGTTCAGGCAATTTATGTTCCTGCGGATGACCTGACCGACCCGGCGCCTGCGACCGCATTCTCACATCTGGATGCTAAAACAGTCCTTGACCGTTCCATCGCTGCTCTGGGTATCTACCCGGCAGTTGATCCGCTGGCATCCGGTTCACGTATGCTGGATCCACTGGTTCTCGGTGAAGAGCACTATGAAACAGCACGTCAGGTACAGGCAATTCTGCAGCGTTACAAGGAACTGCAGGATATCATCGCTATTCTCGGTATGGAAGAACTCGGTGAGGACGACAAGAAGATTGTCAACCGTGCAAGAAGAATCCGTAACTTCCTCTCACAGCCGTTCAGTGTCGCTGAACAGTTCTCCGGTCTCAAGGGCGTTTACGTTCCGGTACAGGAAACCGTGCGCAGCTTCCAGGAAATCCTGGCAGGCAAGTATGACGATCTGCCTGAGACAGCGTTCATGAGCGTAGGCACCATTGAGGATGTAGTCAAGAAAGCGGAGACTCTGAAATGATGATCCATTGCCGCGTCGTTACACCGACTGGCATATACAAGGAATTCGATACACCGATCCTCAACCTGGATACGGAAGACGGGGAACGGGGAATTCTGCCGAATCATATGCCGATTGTGACGATGCTGAAAATCGGTATGCTTGACAGCATTGAGAACGATGTCCGTACGTACTATGCAGTAGCGGGCGGTCTGTTCTACTTCCGTGATAACCAGGCGGAGATCATTACCCCTGCCATTGAGCAGAGAGA
>AUXO014330559.1_pt1 | contig 10435 bp, 11 predicted proteins | sample 768731 | NCBI WGS metagenome assembly AUXO01 (sample SAMN02715735, study PRJNA202380) | gut metagenome | biome: sheep rumen | host: Ovis aries | place: New Zealand: Palmerston North | reverse complement strand
ACCCTTGACCGCAATATGGAAGGTCCCGACCATAAGGCAAGTCTGGAACCTGATGAACTCAAGGCAATGGTGAGTGCCATCCGCAACATAGAGAAGGCAGTGGATGGTGATGGTACCAAGCATGTGAGCGAGAGTGAGCGCAAGAACATAGCCATTGCCCGTAAGAGCATCGTGGCGGCTTGTGACATAAAGAAAGGTGAATTGCTTACGGAAAAGAACTTGACAGTGAAACGCCCTGGGAATGGCATCAGTCCTATGAAATGGGATGAGATTATTGGACTGACTGCAAAACGAGATTTTGCAGAAGACGAGTTGATAACACTATGAGAAAGATTTGTGTAGTCACAGGCAGTCGTGCTGAATATGGCATTCTAAGAGGCTTGATGAAAGCCATCAAAGACGACCCAGAGTTGACGCTTCAGGTCATTGCCACTAATCAGCACCTTTCTAAGCTCCAAGGTGAAACTTATAAGGAGATTGAGCGTGACGGATTCACTATTGATTACAAAGTATATATGGCTGATGATAAAGCACCTGATAATGCTAATACCACTGCTAAAGCTATCAGTAAGGGCGTGAGTGGGTTTGCAGATGCCTTCGATGCTTTGCATCCAGACTTATTATTAATATTGGGTGACCGCTATGAGATGTTGGCAGTAGCTTCAACAGCATTGATCTATAAAATACCCATTGCCCACTTACATGGTGGCGAGATAACAGAAGGAGCTTTTGATGATGCTATCCGTCACGCTATTACCAAGATGAGTCACCTTCATTTCACTTCTACAGAGGTCTATCGAAAGCGCGTGATTCAGTTAGGTGAGCAGCCGGAGAGAGTTTTCAATGTGGGGGCATTGGGCGTGGAAAATGTGTTGAAGAATGATTTTATTAGTAAGGAAGAAATAGAACAGAGCCTGAACTTCCAAATGACTGGCAAGTGCTTTCTATGTACCTATCATCCAGTAACACTCAGCAATATGGCTTCTGAAACGCAGGTGTTGAACCTTCTGAAAGCATTGGATGACTACCAGGATTATCATATCATCTTTACTTACAGTAATTCAGATACCAATTCACAGATAATTATCAAGCGAATTCAAGAGTATGTGAATAGAAATGAGGACAGATGTATGTTTATTCCTTCATTAGGACAACGTCGCTATTTTTCTGCATTGAAATATATGACAGCAGTGATTGGCAACTCCTCCAGTGGTATTATTGAGGTGCCAAGTTTTGGAATACCAACTTTGGATATTGGTGACCGGCAAAAAGGACGTATTGCGGCAGATAGCGTAATACATTGTGGATATTCCACAGAAGAGATAAAGGAAGGTTTGGAAAAGGTCTTGGCGTATGGTCATAAAAAGATTGATAATCCATACCATAAAGAAGGCACTTGTGATGCAATCTTGAAGGTTATCAAAACCTATCCGTTGAAAATGTTAATTCAAAAACAATTTTATAATTTATAGAGATATGTATAAAGGAAAAAGAATTCTTGCCATTATTCCTGCACGTGGAGGCAGTAAGGGCCTTCCTGGCAAGAATATTAAACCACTTTGTGGAAAGCCACTTATCGCTTGGTCTATTGAACATGCCCAAAAGAGCAAGTATGTTGATGAGATTTTTATTTCTACTGATAGTCAGGAAATTGCTGATGTAGCAGAAAAATATGGTGCACACTGTCCTGAGCTTCGACCTGCGGAATTAGCTCGAGATACCGCACCTTCTTCTGAGTTCATAGTCTATACTTTAAATAAGATGAAGAAAGAGAACAAATCATTTGATTACTTTATTTTATTGGAACCGACGTCGCCCTTAAGAGACGTAGAAGATGTGGATAAGTCTATTGAAGTGCTTATAGATAGCAATGACAGTGAGAGTTGCGTTGGAGTTGCTATGTCTGGAACTGTTCACCCTGCATTTATGGTAGTAGTAGGTGAAGATGGACATCTTAAAGCTCTTGAACCTGATAAACAGACTTTGAGAAGACAAGATCTTCCAGATGTGTATTTCTTTGAGGGGAGTGTATATGTTAGTGATGTTGAAGCATACCTCAAGAAACGGACATTCTATCATGACAAGACTCTGCCATATATTGTTCCCGAATGGAAGAGTCATGAAGTAGATGATTTTGTTGACTTTACCATTATTGAAGCAATTATGAAACTTAAGTTAGATGGATATTTTAATAAATAAAAATATGGAAAAGATTAAATTAAACAAGGAGGGAAAAGGCCAACTCCTCTATAAAAAGGCTAAATCAATCATCCCTGGTGGAGGGCAGCTTCTTTCAAAGCGCCCAGAAAAGTTTGCTCCTGAAATCTGGCCAGCGTATTATTCAAAAGCAAAAGGCTGTAAGATTTGGGATTTGGATGGTAACGAGTATCGTGATTTCTCATATATGGGTATAGGAGCTTGTACACTTGGATATGCGGATGATGATGTTGATGCTGCAGTAATGGAAGCCATAAGAAAAGGTACAATGACCACTCTTATGGTTCCAGAGGAAGTTGAACTTGCAGAGCTGTTACTTCAACAACATCCCTGGGCAGATATGGTTCGATATGCAAAAGGCGGAGGTGACGCCATGGCCGTTGCTGTTCGAATTGCTCGTGCTGCCACCAAGAAAGATAAGGTGCTGTTCTGCGGTTATCATGGATGGCATGACTGGTATCTCTCAGCAAATCTAGCCGATGACTCTGCCCTTGATGGTCAACTGATGGCAGGATTAAGTCCTGTTGGTGTCGCGAGAGAATTGAAAGGCACTTCTTATCCTTTCTGGTATAACAAAATTGAGCAATTCAAGGCTCTTGTAGCGCAATATAAGGATAATCTGGCAGGTGTTGTTCTTGAAGCCGCACGTAATATGACACCTGAGGCAGATTTCTTTGCCACCATCGAAGAGGAGTGCAAGAAATTGAATATACCTCTTATCATTGATGAAGTAACGAGTGGCTTCCGTATGTACTGTGGCGGGGCTTGCGAGTATTTCGGTATTCATCCAGATATGGCAGTTTTTGCAAAGGGCATGGCTAATGGCTATCCTGTTGCAGCCATTATTGGCAAGAAGCAATTTATGGATGCCGCTCAGGACAGTTTCATTAGCAGTACTTTCTGGACTGAAAGAATTGGATTTGCTGCGGCCATTGCTACCATAAAGAAATATAAAGCCAATGATGTGCAGGTGCATCTGAATAAGATGGGTAAGCGAGTTCAAGAAGGCTGGGCGGAATTGGCAAAGAAACATGGCTTGGCTATACACCTTTCTGGTATTTATCCCCTTGGTCACATCTCATTTGAGGCGGCACCACTTGAACTGAAGACGTTATTTGTTCAGGAAATGATGAAGAGAGGTTTCCTCGTGAGTGATGCATACTATGCTTCATTTGCTCATAAAGATGAGGATGTGAATGATTATTTGGCAGCATGTGATGAGGTATTTGCCATCATGGCTAAAGCTGTCAAGGAAAATAATGTTGTCGCTCTTCTTGAAGGTCCTGTGTGTCAGGGGGGATTTGCACGTTTAGCTTAATAAATCAATGTACTTGGCGATAGAAAGGCAAAGTCTATCGCCAGGTGCATTTTGAAAAAAATCAATTATGCTTGATAATAAAATTATAATAGTAATCGGTGGTGGAGGACTTATTGGCCGAGAAATTGTGAAAGATGCTAAGAAGAAAGGTGCTACTGTTGTTAATTGTGATATTGTATTTGAAACTGATTGGCAGATAGGAACCTATAAACTGGATGTAACTTCTACTGAAGCTATTGATAATTTGATAGTAGATGTTGTTGAGAGATATGGTCGTATAGACGGTCTTGTAAACAGCGGATACCCTAGAACAAAGGACTGGGGAGCATTCTTTGAAGATATACCCATCGAGTCTTGGCGTAAGAATGTGGAATGGCAACTCAATAGTTGTTTCTACCTGTGTCAGAAGACGCTGGAAGTGATGAAGAAGCAGAAATCGGGTTCTATTGTGAACTTTGGCTCTATCTATGGAGTTGTAGGAAATGACTTCACTATCTATGAGGAGTATGGAGGTACTTCACCAGCCGCCTATCCTGCCATTAAAGGAGGAATTATCAATTTCTCCCGCTATCTAGCATCCTACTTTGGTAAATATGGCATTCGTGTTAACGTGGTGTCACCTGGCGGAATCATTGATAAGCAGAATCCGTCATTTATTAAAAGATATAGTGAAAAATCACCATTAAAGAGATTAGGAAAACCAGAAGAAGTCGCTCCTGCTGTTAGTTTCTTGTTGTCTGATGAGGCATCATTCATAACAGGGCATAATCTGATGGTTGACGGTGGTTGGACTGCAATATAATTTGTAATAGAGATTGCTGAATATATGGTTGATACAAAACACATTATTAATCAAAAGAAGACATTATTAGAAGCACTTTCCCAAATTAATAGTTTGCGAAATGTACCTTTGGTGTTATTTGTAGTTGATGATAATGACAGAATGGTAGGTACGCTTACAGATGGTGATTCCCGTAGAGCGCTTATTGCAGGGGCAAAAGTTACCGATCCTATAATCAAAGTTATAATGCGGGATTTTCAATTCTTACAAGAAGGCAAAAATTATGATGTGCAACATCTTCGTAAGCAGAAAGAGATGAAGATGAGATTGGTACCGATATTGGATGCAAATCACCATATCCTTGAGATAATTAATTTGGAAAAATTTAAGACGAAGCTCCCAATTGATGCTGTAATTATGGCTGGCGGTAAAGGCGAACGCTTGCGCCCACTTACAGAGAAAACTCCTAAGCCCTTATTAAAAGTTGGAGAAAAATGCATTATTGATTATAATATTGACAACCTTATTTCCTTTGGGGTTGATCATATCTCTGTTACAGTTAATTATCTTGGCGAGCAATTAGAGAAACATTATTCTCTTCCTCGGGATGGAGTGAAAATTGAGACTATTCGTGAGCCTAAGTTCCTTGGGACAATTGGAAGTATTCGGTTTGTTAAGCAGTTCTATCATGGCACTGTGTTGTTAATGAATTCTGACTTGTTTACGAATGTTGATTTAGAGGATTTCTATCTACATTTCATTGAGCATCAAGCCGACATGTCAGTCGCAGCTGTACCTTATTCTGTATCAGTTCCATACGGTATATTTGACTTGGACGGTCGTAATGTTAAGGGTGTAATAGAAAAACCAACATATAATTATTATGCGAATGGAGGTATTTATCTAATAAAAAAGGAAATGATAGAAAGATATATACCAGAAGATACATTCTTTAATGCAACGGATTTTATGGAAAAACTGATTAGTGAGAATCATAAAGTAATCCGTTATCCTTTGCATGGCTATTGGATTGATATTGGTAACAAGCAAGAATATCAGAAGGCACAAGATATTGTAAAACATTTGTAGTAAGATTTAAGACCTATTAACATCAAGCGTATAGAAATAAGAAATCTTTTCGGTACATTTAATCATACGATTATTTTTAATGAGAAGATAACCATTATAATGGGACAAAACGGAGTTGGAAAAACAGTGACCCTCAACTTGATTGAAGCCATCTTCGAGGCAAACTTTGACTATATGCTTGATGTAGATTATACCGAGATTGTCGTAACCTTTAAAAAAGAGGCATGGACAATCTATCGCAAATTGCATCATGACTCAAATGGGGGTACTCCTTCTTTGATTATTAAATCCTCCAAATCAAATACAGAACCTTTTAATGTGGGACTTGAACAGGTATTGCCATCTCTTCCAAGTTATATGGAGAAGGTAGATATTAGTAAAACTTGCGTTCCGAAAATACAATTTGAAGATGGTTTTCAAGCATGAGAAAAAGGATGGAACTATAGAGATTCCTAAATATGAATCATTCTTGGACAAGGAATGCAGATATAAGTCGGACTCTGATATGATCAAATACCTATTTGGTTGGAGTAGCAGTTTTCATAAGGTACCAAATAAGACTATTGTCGAGATAGGTCAGATGATAGATAGAGAGAAACTGTTCAATTATGACACTATGCAATTATCATGTGGGCATGATAAACAGAATTAAGATGCCTGCTCGATATGTAAAATTAGGTTCACTCTGTATGGGCGTATATGTTTTTCAGCAGTTTGTTTTAGAGATTGTGTACTATCATACGACAATTCCTTTGCTTATACCAAATTATGTACTGCCAATATTGGGCTTTGTCATGTCATTATTTATTTCACTAATTCTGTCCTATCTTTTAAGATCCACAAAATTGGGTAAAAAACTAATATGATGGATTCACGGTCATTAAATAAAAAAGTTGTTAAAGCAACTAAATGGTCTGCTTTCACAGAGGTTGTAGCCAGACTTGTCATGCCTATCTCCAATATTGTGCTGGCAAGAATTCTGGCGCCAGAAGCCTTTGGAATTGTTGCAACAATCACAATGGTAGTTACATTTGCAGAGGTCTTCACAGATGCCGGCTTTCAAAAATACCTTGTACAACATGAGTTCAAAGATGATATAGATAAGGAACAAAGTACCAATGTGGCTTTTTGGAGTAATCTTTCAATGTCTTTGGTGTTTTGGCTGATTATTACCATATTCCGAGATGAAATAGCTAAAATTGTTGGAAACCCTGGTATGGGGTGGGTGCTGGTAATAGCAAGTGTGTCTATTCCATTAGCAGCCTTTTCGAGTATTCAGATGGCATTGTACAAGAGAGATCTTGATTTTAAAACATTGTTTAAAGTTAGGATAGTTGGTGTCTGTATTCCTCTATTTGTAACCATTCCGCTTGCCTTCATCTTGAAAAATTTTTGGGCATTGGTCATAGGCATTATCATTCGGGACATCTTCAATGCTGTTATTCTGACGTGGTATTCTAACTGGAAACCAAGATTCTTTTATTCAATTGAAAAATTGAAAGAGATGTTCTCATTCTCCAGTTGGTCTGTGGCTGAGTCAATATCAATCTGGTTAACAGGATATGCTGACATCTTTTTAGTAGGGTCGGTTTTGAGCCAATACCATTTAGGATTGTATAAAACGTCCATTACGTTTGTAAGTAGCATAACGGGATTAATTACAGCAGCAACCACTCCTGTTTTATTCTCTTCTTTGTCAAGATTACAAAACAATCATGAGGAGTTTATTCAGTTCTTTCTTAAATTCCAGAAAATGGTTGCAATCCTTGTAGTTCCTATAGGATTATTGGTTTTTTGTTATGATGATTTTATTACATCTTTTATTTTAGGGAATCAATGGGTTGAGGCAGCAGGCTTTATTGGACTATGGGGACTTACAAGTTCTGTGGTGATAGTGCTTTCAAACTATGCAAGTGAAATATATAGGTCAAAAGGAAAGCCTCAGTTGTCTCTATTATCCCAATGTTTACATCTATTATTCTTGCTCCCTGCAATTTTAATTGCTATACGATATGGGTATGAAGTGTTATATACGACAAGAGCTTTAGCCCGTTTTCAGGCAGTATTTGTTGATTTAATTATTTTGTATTTTGTGATAGGTATAACCCCATTGAAGTTTGTCGGAAATGTGTTCCCAGCACTTCTTGGAGCACTTTTGATGTTTGTTTCATCATTGGTATTAAGGCATTTGTTGCCAGATACTTTTTTCTGTAACATATCATCAATAGTAATATGTGCTTTGATATACCTTCTTACATTATGTTTATTCAAAGAAGAAAGAAATATTGTTAAGAATTTACCTCATCAAATAAGAAAATAGTCTAAAAATAGTTGTGCAATGAAAAGTTTAAGTAAATTGTATTTTATTTTCAAAAATGACAAGAAGGACTTTGTCTATAGAATTGTAAGGAAAACATGTAGTAGTTGGATGCCAGATACGATGTATCTGAAATTGCTATACAAGTTATTAGTTGGAAAACGACTGAATTTAAAAAATCCGCAAACATATAACGAAAAATTGCAGTGGCTTAAAATTCATGACCATAATCCGTTATATACGACGATGGTTGATAAGTATGCAGTAAAGAAATATGTATCGGAAAAAATAGGTGCTGAATATGTTATACCTACATTGGGAGTTTGGGATAATCCTGAGGATGTGGACTTCTCAATTCTTCCTAACCAGTTTGTCTTAAAGACAACTTTCGGTGGTGGTGGTAATGATGTGGTAATTTGTAAAGATAAAGCTTCATTAGATGTTGAGGCAACTGTGAAATACATGAAGGGATTCATGAAACAGGATTCGTACAGACACCTTAAAGAATGGCCATATAAAAATGTTCCCCGAAGAGTTATTGCTGAAAAATATATGGAGGAGTCAGGCAAAGCATCACTTACAGATTATAAAGTAATGTGTTTTAATGGAGTGGCAAAATTGATAGAATATCATGAGGGACGATACACAGATAATCACACTCAGGATTTTTATGATCGTGATTGGCATAAGACTGCTATCACTCAGGGAAGCTATGGCGAAATGTCTGATGTCATTGCAGAACGTCCATCAAAACTAGAAGAAATGCTTATACTGAGTGAAATACTGGCAAAAGATATTCCTCATGTTAGAGTAGATTGGTATTTGATAGATAACCATTTGTATTTTGGAGAACTCACCTTTTTTGATGGCTCTGGACTTGTCCCATGGGATAATGATAGTGATGATTTGTTATTGGGTTCTTGGATTACATTACCAGTGAATAATAGGAATAAGTAATTATGGAAAAGTTTTCATCTATTTTTGAAGAAGTTGAATCACAGGTACGATCTTATTGCCGTAAATTTCCAGTGGAGTTTTCAAAAGCCCGTAATAGCGAGCTTTATGCCAAGGATGGCACTCGCTATATTGACTTTCTTGATGTAGCGGGATCCATGAACTATGGACATAATAATCCATATATCAAAAAAGCAATCATGGATTATTTATCAGATGATACGATTATTAATGCACTGGATCTCTATACAGAAGCCAAGGCCGATTTCTTGACAACATTAGTATTGAAGATGAAGTGCTGAAAGAAGGATTGCAGATTATAAAAGAGTCTGTCATTTCTGTTTTGAAGTGCAAGAATTGATATTGGGGACGTATTTAGTGTCATAGTTGTAGTTTTCAATTGTATGATATGAGTGGAAATATCCCAAAAGCTATCTATCTAAGTGCATTATTTCTGTATTTACTATGTTTATCCATACCAGTATTGCCGTTACTAGTACGGATATGTGCAATATGTCTGTTTGTAGTTTATTTGCTATTTGGTGGGATTACGATTAATAGAGCATATCAGAAATGGACATTGGCATATATATCTTTTTTTCTTCTGTCTTCATTATGGGCACTAAAAGCCAAACTTTCACTATATATTGTTCTCGTAGAACTGTCGCCAATTGTATTATTATCTTTTGCGACTATCACTTATGTTAAAAAGAATAGAAGTATTAATGGAATTCTATTTGTCATATATATAGTGTCACTTATTATGATTGGTTATCTTTTGACTCATATTGAGGAATTTCTTATTGGCGTTAGACTAGGCGATTCTCTTAATGAAGAAGGAGAAGATGCAATATGGAATTCTAATAGTATTGGTGTGGGCTTGTGCTTTGCGATTTTTTCAGGATATATTCTTTTTGTAAATCAGAGAAGGCGCTTCGTCGTCAGGACGTGTTATTACGCTTCTGCAGTTGTTATGATGGTTGCCATCCTGTTAACAGGATCTCGCAAGTCTCTACTGATTTTATTAATGCCCATATTATATTTTCTATATAAGAAACAAAAAAAACACTTTCTGTTGCTAATAATATTGGCCCCCATAATTTGTCTATTATTGTATGAATTAATAATGAATGTCGAGATCTTCCATGAGGCTATTGGAACTCGAATTGAAGATATGATAGCAATTCTTTCTGATGATACTACAGGTGACGAGGATAATTCAAGAATTCAACTTATTAATCTAGGAATAGAAAAATTTTTCGATAATCCAATTCTGGGGGTAGGCGCTAATAATTTTAGAGTTTTATCTGAAACTATTTATCCAGGTAGGAATTTCTATGCCCATAACAATTATATCGAGTTACTGGTTGATGTTGGTATAATAGGTTTTCTTGTATATTACAGCGCGTATTATTATTTGTTCCTTAACCTTAAAGATAGTCAAGATCCTTTGTCTTTATGGGCTAAATTATTTTTGTATATCTTATTGTTTTTGGGGTTTGTTGAAGTGTTATATTATGAGCCTTTAGAACAGCTAATATTTGCAATTCTTTTTTGTGTTGTAGATTCTAATAAAACTAAAATTAGTATATTGGATGGAATAAAAAAATAAGTCTGTTGAAATTATTCGTTCAGGTTCTCTTAATGCAACAATAAGATCTGTCAGTACCTGAAGATAAAACATAAGATCACTAGTGTCTCTTAATATATGTTAATCAAATTTGAAGTCAATATGAAGCTGTCTGTCATCTGTCTCCTC
>AUXO012816839.1_pt1 | contig 10435 bp, 12 predicted proteins | sample 768731 | NCBI WGS metagenome assembly AUXO01 (sample SAMN02715735, study PRJNA202380) | gut metagenome | biome: sheep rumen | host: Ovis aries | place: New Zealand: Palmerston North | reverse complement strand
ATACTTTGGGGATTTTATCGAGACGGTTTTTCAATGAAAACGCTTGCCTCGATGTATAATTACAAAAGCGAGAGTTCCGTAAAAGTGACTAAGCATCGTTGCGGTGAAAAATTCAAAACTCGCTTTACGGAAATATCTAACGATTTATTTGATTAATTTAAAGACTTATGGAAGAAGACATCAACAAAATAGACGATAGACTTCTTAAAGAAGACGACCGCATCACCTCCTATCTGAAAGGTCAGATGTCGGACAAAGAAGAACAGGCTTTTTTAAAAGAACTGGAAGAGAATCCAGAACTGAAAGGACGCGCCATAGCAATGGCCAGACTGGTTAAAGGATTAAAGCAAGTAGGTTCTGCACAAGACAAGGAATCAATAGGTTCATTACTAGCCTCCAGCGAGCAAAGTGTGGAAAAAGCCGTGAAAGATGCAATACGGATGGATGCCTCTGCACAGCCTAAAGCAAAACTCATATCTATGCGTAAGCCGGCAGTATGGCTTTCAATTGCTGCTTCACTGGTATTCATTGTGTGGTTGGGCATTGATTATAACAACTATCGAAACACCACAGGACTTGGGGATGAATACGGAAATTCCTCATTCACATCAGAAATGATTTCTCGCGGTACTGACGCATCCTCTGAAGCAGAAAAGAAATTGGAAAAGCTTTTTGGAGATGTGAAAGACAATGTCAATCTTGATGGAGCAATCCATGAGTTGTCATTGTGTTGGGAACTTTCCACAATGGAAACCTACAATGACTACACCGACTATTCTGCAGAAATCGGCTGGAATCTTGCTATTGCATACCTGAAAGACAATAACAAGAAGGATGCCTTGGCAGTTTTGGCAAAGATGGCCACCCTCTATGAAGCAGACAATGTGATGGGTAAGCAAGTAAGAGAACTACAACAGAAAATTGAAAATTTGTAAGAAGATGGCATTACCTGTTAACATTGAAGACTTGCTGAATAAGCGCAAAGTTGAAGGAAACCGCATTGAATTCAAGAAGGGCTGGAATCCAATCAGTACCTATCACACCATTTGTGCCTTTGCCAACGACATTGATAATATTGGTGGAGGCTATATTCTGATAGGTGTTGATGAAGTAGATGGAATAGCACAGCGGCCAGTAGAAGGCGTACCCCTTGATAAGCTTGATTATATTCAAAAGGAGCTTCAGCGTTACAACCAATTGTTTGAACCATACTACGCTGCCAAGATTTTCGTGGAGGAAGTTGATGGTAAAAACATTATCGTTCTGTGGGTACCATCTGGCAGTCACCGTCCTTACTCTATCCCAGTAGATGTTACGGCCAAGGTGAAAAAGCCTGTCATATACGTCAGATATGGCTCCACCTCCATAGAGGCCAAAGGCGAAGTGTTAGAAGAGTTGCGCATGATGGCAGTCAGAGAGCCATTCGACGAGCGAGGGAATCCTGACATTAAACTGGAAGACATTTCAATGGTCTTGCTACGCGACTATCTTGTGAAAGTTGGCAGCAAACTGTCCACTGAACTTTGGTCACGACCACTACCTGAGATTCTTGACCAAATGAATCTTTATGCTGGCCCTGTTGAGCAACGTTGGCTGAAGAATGTTTCTGCCATGATGTTTTGTGAGTCCCCAGAGAAGTTCTTCCCATACACACAAGTGGATATTGTGGTGTTCCCTGAAGGGAAAATCAAGAATCCGCACAACTTTACGGAGAAAATCATTAAAGGCAGTGTTCCGCAAATGATTAAGCAGACGCTGGATTTTCTCAGCACAAACATTGTTTATGAGGTCGTTCAGAAGGTCTCTGGTAAGCAGGAAGCCAACCGTTTCTGGAACTATCCCTATGATGCTCTGGAGGAAGCAGTCGTTAATAGTCTGTATCACAGAGACTACAGCCAGCATGAGCCCGTGGAAATAACCATTGAACCTAGTGGTATTTCTATTCTCAATTGTCCTGGGCCAGACCGTAGCATCCCAATGGAGGATATTGAAAAGGGCGACATCCTCAAAAGCCGACGTTATCGCAATCGTTACCTTGGTGATTTCCTGAAAGAATTGGATCTTACAGAAGGACGGTCAACAGGTGTACCCACCATTCAAGAGAAACTTGCTGCCAACGGCTCTCCTCGCGCTACTTTTGAGACTACTGATGACCGTCTGACATTCCTTATTCATATTCCTGTTCATACGGGATGCGAGAACAATCTTGTTGCCATTGCCAATAATAACAAGCCAACAGGTTCGGAGAAAAAAGAAAAAAGTTCGGAGTTCAGTTCGGAGAAAGATCGTACTGGTTCGGAGAAACTACAGGATGTTGTTCAAACCATTTTAAACGCCATTCGCCAGAACTCTAAAGTCTCTGCTACAGAAATCGCCATGAAACTTGGCATATCCTCACGAGCCGTAGAGAAACGCATTAAGACCATGCGTGAAAACGGCATCATCCGCAGGATCGGGCCAGACAGAGGTGGATATTGGGAAATAATTGACGAGTGAATGGTTCTATGTGTAAGCCATATTGAATGTTTAATAAACGTATCGATTTGTTGAACTAATAAAGAACAATTAATAGATATAAATATGATACCATACGCTAACGAAAGGTTTTCTAAAGAGAACGAGAAGAAATTTGCGCTTACTATTTCTGATTATCATAACAATTGGAAATATTACTATACTCAATATTCAAAAGTGTATGAGTATTTACTGGGTATTGCCAATGAAAAACAGTATCAGATGAATTGTCAACACATGTCCTTTATGTTCATTTTTCGTCATACTGTTGAATTGATGTTAAAGTATATAGCCAGTGAAAAAGGAATAGAACCACAATACGAACACAACCTAAAGCAATTGGCGAATGATATTGATACAGATTTCTATTCGCTAATACAGTCTCTCCCTCATCTGTTTATAGAAGGAGATGGCGCAATGTTTAGATATGATACGAGTATAGATGGTAATCCATATTTTGGAACATACAATATTCTGGAAGTCTATCTTGATTGTCAGGTTTTTGTGCAATTTACAAAGAATTACGAGAAAAAATATTCATTATACCCAATCTGTCAAGATATTGATATCAATGACAAGCGATTGAAATCCGAACTGAGTTTTTATACTCATGAATGTAGAGGTTTGGGAGGTATTCGTTCTCATTATGATACAACTATCGATTTATTAGTGCAAGGTGTCATTAATGGCCATTTGTCAGTAAATGATATTTATTTGCCTCTTTTCTTCTTATTGCGGCATGGTATAGAGCTTGCATTAAAAGACAACCTTCAAGATCTTGGAAATAAAATTCCGACGCAGAAACAAAAGAAAATAAGGGAAATACATAGTATAGAACAACTATATAGTATTCTATTTGATTTCATCAAACCTGCGATTGATAAAATTCCGCAAGATGACCCCCTTTAAGGCAGAAACAGAATCTCTTATTCAGGGTGTTGCAATTTTGAAAAAGTGTATTCACAATTTGGATGTCCAGTCGAAAGCATTTAGATTCCCAAATGTGGTGAATCCACTTGTGTTAAAAAGGAACTCTTTAATAGAATCTCTAAAACTATATTATGCAACGGATGCATTTTTAACCAATGCGGTTAATGTCCTATCGTATGCAGACTATTTGGAAATCGGTGATGACAAATTAGCTGAAATGTATTACTAAATAAAACTAAATGAAGTTTAAAATGAAAAGAATTATTATTGCAATAATCTACATAATCCCCCTATCTTTATATGCCCAATCCGATTCTCTGGATATTTGGACGGAAAAAGGAACAACAGCTTTAACAAATAACAATTATAAAGAAGCAATAAAATATTTTGAATATTGTATAAAAGATTACGAAAGACGACAAGTAGAAGACGGAAACTATGGATATTATTTGTCAATACTTGCTTCTTGTAATGCTAACCTTGGAGACTATTCCAAGGCTGTAGAATATGAGGCCAAGGCCATGGAAATAAGAAAGACCATATTTGGTGAGGACCATCATGACTATGTCCTATCACTAAGCAACCTCGCTAATTATTATTCTTACCAAGGTGACTATTCCAAGGCTGTGGAATATTGCATCAAGGCTACGGAAATAAGAAAGATTATACTTGGTGAGAACCATCCTGAGTATGCTGCATCACTAAGCGATCTCGCTATGTGTTATTCTGACCTTGGTGACTTTTCCAAGGCAGTGGAATATGGAACCAAGGCAATGGAAATCGACAAGGCTATACTCGGTGAAAACCATCCTGACTATGCCATATTATTAAACAACCTCGCTCATTACTATTCCGACCTTGGTGACTATTCCAAGGCTGTGGAATATGGAACCAAGGCTGTGGAGATAAGAAAGACTATACTTGGCGAAAACCATCCTGACTATGCCGTATCACTAGGCAACCTCGCTAATTATTATTCTAACCTTGGCGACTATTCTAAGGCAGTGGAATATGGAGCCAAGGCTTTGGAGATAAGAAAGGCTATGCTTGGCGAAAACCATCCTTACTATGCCAACTCACTGAATAACCTCGCTAATTATTATTCTAACCTTGGTGACTATTCTAAGGCTGTGGAATATGGAACCAAGGCTGTGGAGATAAGAAAGGCTATACTTGGTGAGAACCATCCTTACTATGCCACGTCACTGAACAATCTCGCTCTTTATTATTCTAACCTTGGTGACTATTCCAAGGCTGTGGAATATGGAACCAAGGCTTTGGAGATAAGAAAGACTATACTTGGCGAAAACCATCCTGACTATGCCGTATCACTAGGCAACCTTGCTGATTATTATTCTAACCTTGATGACTATTCTAAGGCTGTGGAATATGGAACCAAGGCTTTGAAGATAAGGAAGGCTATACTTGGCGAAAACCATCCTGACTATACCATATCACTAGGCAACCTCGCAAATTATTATTCTAACCTTGGTGACTATTCCAAAGCTGTGGATTATGGAGCCAAGGCTTTGGAGATAAGAAAGGCTATGCTTGGCGAAAATCATCCTCTCTATGCCGCATCACTGAACGGTCTAGCTAATTATTATTCTGACCTTGGTGACTATTCCATGGCTGTGGAATATGGGATCAAGGCCATGGAAATAAGAAAGGCCCTATTTGGTGAAAACCATCCTGACTATGCAGTATCACTGAACAACCTTGCTGGTTATTATTATAAGCTGGGTAACTATTCTAAGGCTGTGGAATATGGAACCAAGGCCAAAGAAATCTTCAAAACTTTACTTGGTGAAAACCATCCTTATTATTCCACATCACTGGGTAGACTTGCTGTTTTTTATTTCAAACTAGGAGACTATTCAAAGGCTGTGGAATATACAAAAAAAAATATTGCTATAGATAATAATAGAATCCTTTCTGTTTTTTCAAATTTCCCATCTTCTCAACGCTCATTATATTGGAATAAATACTCAGCCGTTTTTACCGATATATATCCTGCATTTCTTTACAAAGCCCGCTATAATGAATATTCTTACCTTTATAATCAATCAGCTTTATTTGCTAAAGGGCTTCTTCTTTCTACGACTACAGAGCTAAATAGGCTTATTCTTGAGAGTGGTGACGATGAGGCTTTGCACATGTATGAAGAGCTTCGACTTAAAAGGATGGAACTTCAAAAGATGTATGAGAAGCCCATTACAGACCGGTTTGTGAATACGGATTCATTAAAGACTATGACCGATCAACAGGAGAAGAAGTTGGTTGAGCGTTCAAAAGTATATGGCGACTATACAAAAAGGCTACAAACAACTTGGCGAGATTTACAACAATCATTAGCTGATGACGAATTAGCAGTGGAATTTCTGTCATTTAATGTTTATGGGACGGACAGTACTATGGTTGCTGCCCTTACACTCCGAAAAGATGATAAAGAACCTATGTTTTTCCCTCTTTTCGAATTAGGGCAACTAAAAGAGCTAAGTGATACTATTACTTTTATTTGCCCTGATCTCACCAGTCTTGTATGGCAGCCATTGCATGATGAGTTAAAGGGAATAAAGACCATCTATTTTTCACCTGCAGGCGTGCTTCATAAGATAGGAATAGAATATGCACCTGGCATGGAAAGCTATGAAATGTTTCGACTTTCCTCTACAAGAGAAGTTATCGACTTGAAAGCGCCTTTAAGAACTACAGAGAAATTCTTTGCCAGCCTATATGGTGGAATTGACTACGAATCATCGAAGCCAACGAAATCTGCAGAAAACAAGACTGTGTCAAATGCATCATTGAAGTACTCAATATCCCAACATCGAGCTATGATAGATAGTCTTGATTTGCGTGGGATACAAATTGACTACCTTCCAGGGACTTTAAGGGAAGTTCAGAATATTCAGGAAACTCTTACAAACAAACATTATAATGCTATGGCATATACAGGAGCTAATGCAACAGAAACTTCTGTAAAATCATTGTCAGGGAAGGAGACTGGTATTTTACACATTTCGACTCATGGTTTCTATTATACGGAATCTCAGGCAAAGAAAAAAGAGAAACTTCGTTTCCTGTCTTTTGATGACAAGCATCATACCAACTATGAAGATAATACCCTTACACGAAGCGGCCTTTTAATGGCTGGCGCAAAATTGACAATAGATGGCAAGGATGTGTCTATGGATAGTGATGATGGCATCCTAACAGCACAAGAAATATCCATGTTAGACCTTCGTGGAACAGATCTTGTGGTTCTTTCTGCCTGCGAGACAGGCAGAGGAGACATTATGCAAGGTGAAGGTGTGTTTGGATTACAACGTGGTTTCAAGAAAGCTGGTGTCAAGAGTATCTTGATGAGTTTGTGGAAAGTAAGTGACGTATCCACGGAGATATTGATGACAGAGTTTTACAAAAACTTGTGTGATGGGAAATCCAAGCGCGAATCACTTCGCCTTGCTCAGAAAATGGTTCGTGAATACAAAGATGACGAAGGGAACTTGTTGTTCCAAGATCCACACTATTGGGCTGGGTTTATAATGTTGGATTAATCTTGAAACAGTAAAATTAGTAGAAAAATTAATAACCATTAGCAAAAGTGAAATTGACTTGTGGGTATGAAAAAAAAAGCGTAATTTTGCAGAGAAATTAGAACTTGATGGTGGTTATTGTGGCGGTGTCACACCTCTTTCCATTCCGAACAGAGAAGTTAAGTCCGCTTACGCCGATGGTACTGTAATGTAATACGGGAGAGTAGAAAGCTGCCTTAAAAGACTACATGTAAATAATAATTTAAAACTAATTAAATATGATAAAGAAAATTGTTAAGATGGAGTCTTCTTGGATGAAGAAGGCTCCAACAGGACTAAGCGTTTGCATTCTGAAAGTGCTTGTGTACATTGCTTTAATGATAGGCAGCTATCATGTGTATCAAGATTGTCCATGTTAGTAGCATGCAGAAGAAATCTTATCCGCAATTTGCGGTATCGAGATTACTCTACGTGAACACAATGAACAGACATCTGAAGAAGAAAAACGCAGGAAGAAAATGGACTTCTACTTCCTATGCGATGGAAAACGCGAATAATAAGCCAGTTGGCACGCTTCGGCGTGCCAATGTTTGTTTTGCCAACAGGCTATTTTGCAGACAAAAAACGCTGACCACTCATAAGTATATTCAAGTTTTTAGAAATTATTGTTAACCTTTCCTTGTCTTACATCATAAAGGGTAAATAACAAACATTACAAACCCTTTAAAAGTAAAAGACAATGAAAGTATTTGGAATTATTCTGTTGGTTTTCGCAGTGTTGAATCTGTTGGTAGCTATTATGGGTGCAAGTAGTGGTGCTCCTGCAGATGCGGTTAGTAGCAAGTTCTCTGGCTTTTTTATGCTGAGCGTAATTGGTGGTTTGCTCTATTTCTTTGGGAGCAAGAAGCACAAAAGGAATCAAGGAGAGCAATAGGCGACAAAGGGACGAGAGTCATTTGTAAAGAGAATATGGGCTGTGTACTAAACGTACATGGCCTATATACATTATTGAAGTTGTCTTCTGATTATCCTCAAAAACTTTTTTCGGGTTTCTTGTTAACCTTTTCGTTTCTTTCTGCATAAAGGGTAAAGAAACAAAATATTCACAATTAAAAACAGTACAATTATGAAAAAGATTTTTGGAATCATCTTACTCGTTGTAGGATTTATTTGCCTTCCTAAGGTGTTCGCTCCCAGTTCCCCAGAAACGATCGGTGGTCTCATCGGTATTTCTCTCGTGACTTTCTTACCTGCTTTCTTCTTGTTACGCAGCAAAAAGGATAATAGTAATAACGAAAAATAATCTGGTCGCCATGAAATCAATGCAAGATATAGAACGTAGGCTGATGGCCGAGTTCACAATAGAGACTATGATGGGTAATTCTATTAATGTGCAAGAACTGCCAAGCTATAGTGAGGACTTCAATATACAGATGATGCAAGACCAATATGCACATTGGTGTATCGCTTCGAAGAAACTGTTGCTTGCCGACACCGTTGAGCCAAACTCATTAGATGGTCGTTTTGCAAGAATGATGAAACGCTATATGATAGATTATGCTAACGACGAAACACACAAGACCAATCAAGCAATGAAATATCTCTATAGCGAAAGAAATATGTCCACCCTTGTACAGCAGATTTCGATGCTGGCCAAATATGCCTACTATAAGGATGCTGCAGACTTCAATGTCATTCCAGAAGAAATGCGAAGCAAATCGCTTAATCCTGAGAGCGTATGCGTAAGCATCGGACTATATGTTCTCTTTACCATCTTGGTCAACTCCAACCTGTCTATAGACCAATACAATGACCTGTTCACGCAGACGTGGTTTAACTATTATGAGAACTGGATGGCACGCGAATTTCTGTTCAAGATGCGTGGTAACGCCACGAAGCAGGATTTTTCAGGAGTTTTAATCAGTTAAATACATATATACAGCTATGAAGAAGGTATTGAAAATAACGGGCATTGTATTCGTTTGCCTGATGATTCTGGGCAACATCGCAAGGATGGTTACCCGTCCGATGTACGAGAATTCGTTTGCAGCCCAGGTGGCTCGCGCCAATCGTGACTGCCCCATTCCAGTGGCACTTGGCAATGGTGCTGTTACAGCAATACATTTGGAGAAAGGGTATTTGACCTATTATCTATCATACGACAACCCGTTCTACAATCTGATGAGCAGTGTTGACCAGAAAAAGGTAAAAGAGGCCCTGCTGATGTGCTTCTTGTGTGTCAATGGCCAAGGCAATAACCAAGGAAACGTGCTTATGGACAAACTCGTGGAAGAGAACTGTGGTTTGAGAATAGTAATCAGCAATTCTGCTAAAGGCAAATTCGAATGCTCTGCTACCGTACAAGACATACAGACATTACGTAAGAAGTTTGACCTCAATCCGCATGAAGCGCTTTACTCTCTTCTGTTACTGAGCATGGAAGCAGAGAAGGTGAATCTTCCAATGAAAATAGAAGAAGGTATAACATTGACCGACTATGGTCTAGATGGTGAAAATATAATTATCACTGCGGAGATGGACGAATACCTCTATTCTATAGACCAGCTCAGTGAGAATATTGGTGCTGTTAAGAGCTCTATATTAGAAGACGGTATTAACGATGCAGATAGTAGGGCACTATATGATCTGTGTAAAGTTAGTCATACGGGGATTGTTTATCGCTATATCGGAAACCTTACTCATAAACAATGCGACGTTGTCATCAGTAGCGACGAAATACGCAGATTAGTACCAACACCATCAAATGTAAACATTCAATAAATAACTCACGAATTATCTGGGATAAGAGAAAACATTATAATCACTAAAAAACAAAAGAATTATGAAAAAGTATTTAGTTTTCTTGTTCATCGCACTGATGGCAGTAACAGCAACAATGGCTCAGAGCCACAAGTATCAAAGAGGTTATACCCGCAAGAGTACAGGCACTTACGTAACAGGTCATTATAAGACCCGTTCAGACCGTACAAACCATAACAACTTCTCTACAAGAGGTCGTAGCAATCCCTATACAGGGAGTAAAGGCTACCGTGCCAGAGACTACTCAAGTAGAGCATATAATTACGGTAGAAGCAGATCCATCAATAGGGGAAGTCGGGGAGGCCAGTATTATTACAATTCTCGCGGAAACAAGACTTACGTTCCAAAGAGACATTAAACCTAATTGAAGTGGTAAATGAAGGGGTTGAATATAGCCGTGTTCAGCTCCTTTTTCATTTTCTTTCAAAAAATACAGGATTATTGTTAACCTTTTATACTTATCTTACATAAAGGTTATAAGAAACATTAAACAAGAACAGTTATGAAGAAATTATTTATTATGGCCATTGCCACAGTATTATTTGCAAGTTGTAACAAACACAACAGTTCGTCATCTGAAGTGCTTTATAAGGACTCTTCTATTTCTGGCACATCATACAATAGTGCCATGA
>AUXO010831080.1_pt1 | contig 10435 bp, 11 predicted proteins | sample 768731 | NCBI WGS metagenome assembly AUXO01 (sample SAMN02715735, study PRJNA202380) | gut metagenome | biome: sheep rumen | host: Ovis aries | place: New Zealand: Palmerston North | reverse complement strand
GGAGTTAAACATAATATTGAAGACTAATGATACCTTTTTTGAGTTTAAAAGACGTGACTAACAGTCACGCAAAAGAAATACGTGAAGCCGTTAATCGAGTTGTCGATAGTGGTTGGTATCTTCAAGGAGAAGAAAACAAACGCTTTGAAGAGAACTACTCTAAGTTTATAGGAACGAAATATACCATTGGTTGCGCTAATGGTCTGGATGCTCTTATCTGGATATTCCGTGCATACATCGAGATGGGCGTTATGCAGCCTGGTGATGAGGTGATTGTTCCTGCAAATACTTACATTGCCACTATCCTTGCTATTACCGAGAATGGCTTGAAGCCGGTTCTTGTGGAGCCTAAACTCAATACTCTTGAGATTGATGACGACCTCATTGAGGCTGCCATCACTCCTAAGACTAAGGCTATTGCTATTGTTCACCTCTATGGACGCAACGCATTTACCGATAAGATTGGTGCTTTGTGCAAGAAGTACAATCTGAAACTGGTTGAAGACAATGCCCAGGCTCATGGTTGTAAGCATACCGATGGTCGTGTAACGGGAAGTATTGGTGATGCCGCAGGTCATAGTTTCTATCCTGGCAAGAACCTTGGTGCTCTTGGAGATGGTGGTGCTGTAACTACCAATGATCCTGAGTTGGCTGCTGCTGTTCGTGCTTTGGCTAATTATGGTTCTCAAAAGAAGTATGTATTTAAGTATTGTGGTCGCAATAGTCGCTTGGATGAGATTCATGCAGCAGTTCTCGATGTAAAATTAAAATATCTCAACGAAGACAATAATCATCGTCGCGCAATGGCTAAGTTGTACTATGAGGGCATTAATAACCCTTTGATTGTTTTACCAGACCGATTGCCTGATAATCAGAATGTGTATCATCTATTTCCTGTCTTTTGCGAAAAGCGTGATGAGCTGCAAGATTATTTGAAAGAAAATGGGGTGGGAACAGTCATTCATTATCCTATCCCTCCTTTCAAGCAAGAGTGCTATGCTAAAGAGTCTTGGAATGTCCCTCAATTGTCATTGCCTATTACAGAAAAAATACATAAAACAGAATTGAGCTTGCCCATTGGTCCGACGATTATTAGTGATGAAATTGAGACTATAATTCATATTATTAATCAGTTTAAATAGTATTATTGGAATAGCAGTAGCCTAAAAATGTTAATAAAAAAGGACAATGGGGCAATTGATGAGAAAACCTCAACTTTAAGCTATAGAAGTATTTTTAAAGCAACATCTCTTTTTGGTGGAGTACAGCTTTACCAAATAATTATAAGTGTTGTTAAATCTAAGTTTGTTGCTATACTACTAGGACCTGCCGGTATGGGACTTCAAGGCCTATATCAGTCAACTCTTGATTTAATAAAAAGTGTATCTGCGCTTGGTTTAGAACAAAGTGCTGTTAGAGATATTTCTGAAGCGAATGGAAGTGGTGATCTGAACCGTGTCTCAAGGACAGTTGAAACAGTTCGAAAACTTGTTTGGGTTACGGGTAGTTTAGGGCTGCTTATAACACTCATTCTATCTCCTCTTCTTAGTAAATTAACATTTGGCAATGGAGATTACACCTGGGGCTTTATTATTTTATCCACAACATTGTTAATCAATCAGCTGTGTTCTGGTCAAAAGGTCCTTCTACAGGGAATGAGAAGATTGAAGGATTTGGCTAAAGCTTCAGCGGTTGGATCCACAGTTGGGCTATTAGTTAGTATTCCAATATATTATTGGTTGGGGGTAGATGGTATTGTGCCAACTATGGTCCTTACATCGATAACTGCATTGCTATTATCGTGGTTCTATTCGAGACGTATAGAGATAATAAAGACACATGTCACCACACGCCAAGCGATCAACGACGGAAGGTCTATGATAAAAATGGGCATCGCTATGAGTGTAAGTGGTATTCTTGTTACTCTTTGTGCATATATTCTACGTGGTTTTATTCGTCAACAAGGAGGGGTTGATGAGGTCGGGCTATTCACCGCAGGATTTGTTATCGTTAATACATATGTGGGTATGGTTTTTTCTGCAATGGGTACTGATTATTATCCAAGACTTGCTGCGGTGAATAAAGACAATAATAAATGCAAAGAACTTATAAACCAGCAAGGTGAAGTCGCATTGTTGATATTAGCTCCAATTATAGTTTCGTGTATATTATTTATGCCATTACTTATTAAAATAATATATTCAGACGCTTTTTTGCCCGCTAATGATTATATAATGTTTGCAGTAACAGGGGTCTTCTTCAAAGCAGTTTCATGGGTGATTTCATATAGTTTTCTTGCGAAAGCTGAGTCAAAGTTATTTGTAATAAACGAGACGATAACAAATGTATACACGCTAGGCTTGTATTTGTTAGGCTATTCTATTGGCGGTCTATCAGGCCTTGGGATAACATTTGCATTAGGCTATCTAATATATTTAATTCAAGTTTATTGTATTTCGCGAATGAGATATGGTTTTCGTTTTACTAAATCTTTTATAAATATTTTATTGGTTCAATTTTTATTTGTTGGGACATGCCTAACATTAAGATTGATGCTAAATTCTAATTTGTTTTATGTGCTGGGAGGAATAGTATTCGGTTTGTGTTCGGGTTATTCATTGTTTTCTTTGAATCGTAGAATTCGGTTGATTAATCTGTAAATAGTACAGAATCTGCAATGAAAATATTACTTTTAGGTGAATATTCTGGTGTCTATACGGAACTTGCTCGTGGCTTGAAGGATGTAGGTCACGAAGTCACTTTAATAAATGATGGAGACAGTTATAAGGGGTTTGCTTCTGACTATCCAATAACATACCCCCAAAATAAAATGGGAGTAATAGGAAGACTCTTGCAAGCTTTATTATATAGATTTGGTGTTGATGGTTTTTTTTCTTTTTGCAGACAATGGTCATCTTTAAAGCTACATATGCAAGGCTTTGATATTGTCCAAATTATTAATCCAGTCATTTTTAGTGGATGGGGTGCAGTTGCCAATATAATAATACTAAGTTTTTTAAAGAAGAACAATAAAAAGATTTTTCTTTCTGTAATGGGCTTTGATTATTATCAGATGAAGTGGTTTGAAACAAATTTTAACCCGTCAGGTTATTACTCGTCCTCTTTCAGCCATTTTATAAGGCCTGATTTTGCGTTTAAGTATAGATATTGCTTATTTTATAAAGCTCTTAATGATTACGCCATTCGTATATCTGAACGAATTATTCCTGGTTTACTCGAATATAAGTTTTGTTATGATTGGACTGGCAAAACTACCAATATCATTCCTTTTCCGATTTCTAAGATGAAAATAGGAACTCCTATTTCTATGAAAGACAAAAGTAGAATCGTAATATTCCATGGATGGCAAAGGGGTAAAGAAAGATTCAAAGGCAATGATGTGTTTGATAGGGTTATTAAGAAAATTGTTGTTAAATATGGGGATAAGGTTAAATATCTAGTTGTTCAAAAGGTTCCTTATAATGAGTATGTTACGATGTTTAATGATAGTCATATTTTCATTGATCAATTGTATACTCTTGATAAGGGAATGAATGGTTTGTTAGGAATGGCATCAGGAAAGGTTGTTTTCTCCGGTTTGACAGAGGAATCACTTATGTCATATCCATTTTATGGGGGAGAGGAAATAGGTGTGCCTATAGCTGTAGACGAAAATTTGTTGTTCGAAAAGTTCTGTTGGATTATTGATCATCCTCAAATAATAGAAAGAATTTCTCAAAATGCAATTGATTTTGTTTTAAAGAATCATGAGACTTCTAAAGTCGTGCAAATGTATATTGATGTGTGGAATAATTAAAAACTCAGAAAAGAGTTGATGAAATATACATGTCATTTCCTATTATTGAAAATTAAGTTATTATGTTGTTTTTATTTCTTTTATCAAAAGTAAGTAATTGAAATGTTATATGTTCTGACTGTATATATAATTCTCTATTCGTTATCATTGCTTTTTGCTATTCAGTGTAAAAATATTGGGAAGAGAAAGAGCATATGGAAGTCCTATCCTGTTTATTTACTTATTTTTACATTTACTTTTATTGTTGGATTGCGTTGGGACGTGGGAGTGGACTATATGGGTTATTATTACCTATATATTGGAGATTATCAGTATAATTCATTTGATCGGTTAGAATTGATTCCCAGATCATTGATGAATTTTTTCAATTCGATAGGCTTACCTTTTTATTCATGGTTTATGGCCATGGCATTTTTCCAAATTTTATTTCTGATAAAAGCTTTTGAGAAATATTTTTTTGACTATCTGCCTCTCGGTGTTTTTTTCTTCTTAATAATGTACCTTGCTCTTGATATGAATGTAGTTAGACAGGGTGTCGCTCTTTCAATAGCTTTATATTCATATACATTTATTAAAGAGAAACGTATTATTCCTTTTCTTTTTTTCGGGGTTTTAGCATTTTTCTTTCATAAATCAGCTGTTTTGATAACACCTCTTTTTTTATTTGCATTTCTCAAGAGATTTCCAGGTCCATTTTTTCAATTAGCATTGTTTATCTTTTTTATTTTTTTGGGGCAACTTATCTTGGATAAGCTAATTAGTATAAGTGGACCATATTGGGACCTACTTCAGTGGGGACATAAGGTTGATCAATTAGCAGATAATGAGTGGGAAATAGAGGAAGGAACAGGTATGGGTGTTTTGATAACATATATTCGCTATTCTATAATGATTATCTTCTCTCAGCAGGCATTGAAGAGAGATACGAGTTCAAATGTTCTTATATTTTATTATATTTTCTTTGTTGGTGCTTGTTTTTATTCTGTAACTAAAAACGATATGTTGCTTTCTAGATTGAATGATTATTTTTTAATTTGCGATGTATTGGTTAGTGCTGTATTTATAAAAATATGGCTTTCTTCAAAGAATTTTTTAAATATCGCTGCTGCAACAATTTGTATGTTGGCGAATGTTGCGTGGTTTGCTAGTAATCTATTAAGGAGCGAGTGGCAATTTGTTTGGGATTAATTGTAGTTGTTTTTGATATTTATTTTCAAAATTATAGCTTATGAAATTGTCCATTATTATTCCAGTATACAATGTTGAAAAGTATATTGATAAGTGCTTGCTAAGTTGCCTGTCACAAGATGTTCCATTAACTGACTATGAAATAATTGTAATCAATGATGGAACTAAAGATAGGAGTTTGGAAATAGCACAAGAGAGGACTAAAGATGTTCCTAATGTTACTATATTTAGTCAAGAAAATGCAGGTTTGAGTGTAGCACGTAATAAGGGCTTATCGATGGCAAAGGGGGATTATGTTTGGTTTGTTGATTCTGATGACTACATTGAAACCCGTTGTTTGGGAGGGATTTTTAGTGTGCTAAATGAATCTGTAGATATATTACAATTACAATATAGATATATATACGAAGATGGTCGTCCGCCTAAAGAGGTCCCAAAAAAGATAATTAATAATGTGTGCTCTGGCCGTGAGATTACTTTGAGAGGTGGGCTTCCGGCACAGGCACAACTAACTATATTTAGACGCTCTTTCCTATTAGAAAACAATCTGTTATTTGAACCAGGCATCTATCATGAGGATTCAGAATTTCGCCCGAGAGCAGTTTATCTTGCTAAAAGAATTAGTTCTTATAATGAAATTGTTTACAATTATTTGATAAGAACTAGTGGGAGTATTATGTCAAATTTTAAATTGAAAAATGGATTAGATTTAATATATTTATGTAATAAATTGTATCTATTTAGTCGGGATTTAGATCCTGAAATTCAATCTGCTTTTGCTGGCAAAATCATTCTCAATTTAAATACGATGCTTGATGGAATGCGTTCATTAAATCGTCAAGACCGTAGATGTTTGATTAATCATTTGAGAGAAAATAAGGAGTTGATTAAATATTTGACAAAAGCAAAAGGCTTAAAAAGAAAAATAGAGGCAAGAGCGTTTGGTGTATTAGTTAAATTTCATAAGATATTTTGATTGAAAAATGAATGGCATAGATATATCGGTTATTATTCCATCTTATAAACCCAAAGACTATTTATGGGAGTGTCTTAGTTCTCTTAAAAGACAGACTTTCTCATTGAATAGGTTTGAGATTATTTTAATCCTTAATGGATGTAAAGAGCCATATGAAAGTCAGATTAACGAATGGATGCATGCTAATTCGTTAAATAACCTTGTTATCATTCAGACTGATTTAGGCGGAGTTAGTTATGCAAGGAATTTGGGCTTAGATAGGGCTCAAGGTGATTATATCACTTTTTTGGATGATGATGATTATATTTCACCTACATTTTTGCAGGAACTATTTGAATTAGCTTGTCCCCAAACGGTTCCTATTTCATATAAAGTGTCATTTGAAGATAGTTCGATTTCACAAAAGATGCTTCAGTTTGGCGATAAAGAATATGATTATTGCGTAAAGCATCATTGTGATAGCATAAATAGTAGAGCAAGAAAGTTTTTTTCTGGTCCATGTCAAAAACTTTTGCATAAAGATATCATAGGGAATCGGCGATTTGATATAAGGTTTAAGAACGGTGAGGATAATATTTTTTTATTCTTAATATCTGATAGGATTGATAAAGTTTGTTTTACTTCTAAGAATGCTATTTATTTTCGTCGTTTGAGATTAGGAAGCGCTATGACTAAAAAAAGAAGTCGTATGGGGCGTATCCTGAATGATTTTAAATCCATTTCGCAATATATTAAAATATACATTAAGGGAGGATATAGCTTTTATTTTTTTGTGACGAGGATACTCGCAGAAATCAAATGTATGTTTAACATTATAATTGGAAAATACTAACAGATAGTGTGCGTATGATAAGAAACAAGATAATAATCTGGGGACGGGACGATTTTAATACGTTAGGACTTCTACGGGAACTAGGCTCTGTAGGACTCTCGGTATTTTTTTTGATTAAAGGAGATAAGTCTTATGCATCACAAAGTAAGTATTGTAAGGAATATGTTTCATACGCAACAACAGAAGAGTGTGCTGAGTATCTTTTAACAGCCTTTAAGAATGAGTCATTAAAACCAATACTTATCCTTTCCGGCGATAAGATAAGTGTCTATGTTGATGATAAAAAAGAATTATTCTCGCGATATTTTATAATTCCAGGATCAAAAAAAGGACTGTTAAGAAAATATACCGATAAAAACAACATGACCGAACTCGCGAGTCATCTTGGAATTCAGTGCCCTAAATCTCATTATATAAGGTGGGATTCTAATATTAGTGGAATAGATTATCCCTGCCTTATAAAACCTAGCCATCAGAAGAAAAGTAGTTATAACGAATTTAAGTTTAGAATATGTAGGACAGAAAGCGACTTGAAAAAGACGTTGAAGTATGTGAATCATGAATCTGAGTTTATTGTTCAACAGTACATAAATAAAGATTATGAAATTCTAATATATGGGGCAAGAATGTGGGATGATAATACTGTTTTTGCAGGCGCTTTTAGGAAGGAACGATTGGCAGATAGTGGTTCTGGTTCTTTTGGAATAATAACAGGCATACCATCATTTATAAATACTAAACTAATCTCAGATTATTTAGAATATATTGATTATCATGGGCTCTTTAGTTTTGAATATGGAGTTATCGGAAACAATGCTTTCTTTTTTGAAGTGAATTTACGAAATGATGGAACCTCTCATTATTTTTATCAGGCAGGTCTTAATATTCCATTAGCATATGTTTACAGTTGTGTCAATAAAGAATACAATTCAATCATCACATCAAATATTAGTAATGCCGTCTTTATTGATGAGGTATTTGACATAGAGAATGTGATAAAAATGAAAATATCCTATAAACAATGGAAGAAAGATAAAGATCAGGCAACTATATATAAGTACTATGATGTTAACGATATGGCGCCTTGGAGTTATGTTTATAGAAGAAGATGGATTCAAATAACCCAGGATTTAGTGCTAAATAAATTTAGGTTGTACATTATTTATATTTTAGATAAGATAAAAAGATAAGAGTGTGAAAACGGTTTTGATGTATCATGATATTTTTGAAGAGAACCCTGACGAGAGTGGATTTCTTTCAAAAGGTGCAACATTTTATAAAATTTCTCAATCTTTATTTGAACAACATGTTCGTTCTGTTAGAGCGTTAATTGATAAAGATGAGGTTTTAGAGGAAGATGTAGTATTTACATTTGATGATGGTGGGTGTTCTGCTGAAAATATCATAGCTCCTATATTAGAGAGATATGGATTTCATGGGTACTTTTTTATAGCAACTAATTTTATTGGGGATTCCCATTTTTTATCAGAGGAACAAATAAAAAAGCTATATGATAGAGGCCATTATATAGGGGCACATTCAAATTCCCATCCTTCAAATATTTCACAAATGGATATGGATCAACGGAGACAGGAATGGGAGATTTCCGTTACAAGATTAAGCCAGATAACAAGTTCTCAGTGCTCAAGTGTATCTATCCCTAACGGTTTTTTCTGCAAAGAAGATATAGGGTTATTTAACGAACTTGGCATTAAGAGAGTTTTTACGTCTTTTTTGTTAGATAATAAAACGAAAGAAAATGTTGAAATAATAGGACGTGTAGCTATTAATGTTAATACAAGCTCATTCGAACTTGAGAAGATTCTTACTAGTCGGCTTTTTCGGTGGCGTATTTGTTTTGTACAGCGAGTTCTATTGTTATTTAAGAAAATATTAGGTTCTAAATATATCGTTATAAAAAAAAGATTTAGAGAAAGATTTTCATAATGGATAGATTTTCAGTATGCATGTCCGTATATAAAGGAGACAATGCTGTATATTTTAAAGAAGCGCTAGAGAGTGTTTTTTCACAAACTCGCCAGCCAGATGAACTGGTCCTTGTTGTTGATGGTCCTGTTGGTGAAGACATAAATAATGTTATTAAAGAATTTGAGTTCAATTATAATTTTTTTATTGTTAAAAGATTGGAGAAGAATTCGGGGCATGCCATAGCAAGACAAACAGGGCTTGAAGCAGCACAATTTGAATATGTGGCAATAATGGATAGTGATGACATCGCTATGCCTGATAGATTTGAAAAACAAATGTCATTCCTTGAAACTCACCCCGAGGTAGATGCTTTAGGTGGCTAAATAGACGAATTCATTAAAACTCCAGTCAATATAGTTGGGACAAGAGTCGTTCCTTTAACTGATGCAGAAATAAAAGGTTATTTGAAAAGCCGCTGTCCCATGAATTTAGTGACAGTTATGCTTAAGAAAGAATCAGTTGAAAAAGTGGGTGGATATATAGACTGGTATTGCGAAGAGGATTATTACTTATGGGTAAGAATGGTTGAAGCCGGTATGGTGTTCGCTAACCTTCCTGATAAACTGGTCAATGTCCGTGTGGGTGAAGAAATGTGTCAAAGGCGTGGAGGCAAGCGTTATTTCGACAGTGAGGCTCGTTTGCAAAAATATATGTATAAGCATGGGCTTATTTCGTTTACTCGATATATATAATGTGGCCGTACGTTTTACGGTTCAAGTATTAATGCCTAACAATGTAAGGGGTTGGGTGTTCCAGAAATTTGCAAGATCATAAAAGTTATAAATATATGGCTAAGAATTACAAAATCGGTTACACCACTGGTGTGTATGACATGTTCCATATTGGTCATCTCAATATTTTAAGAAGAGCTAAGGAACAATGCGATTTTTTAATCGTAGGTGTAAGTACGGATGAGAACGTGCAGCAGTATAAGCACAAAACGCCTGTTATTCCTTTTGAGCACAGAAAGGCTATTGTAGAGGCTATCCGCTATGTTGATCAGGTAGTGCCTCAGGAAAACATGGATAAATTTGCTGCCTGGGAAAAGTATCATTTTGATGCTATTTTCCATGGTGATGACTGGAAAGGCTCCAGCATGTACGATGAGATTGAAAAGAAGCTTGCTGCAGTTGGATGTGATATGGTTTTCTTACCACACACAGATGGCGTAAGTTCGACGGATATCGTTAAGAAGATTCATGGCTGAAAACAACATCTCCACGCAAGAATACAATCTGTGCTGTGGGTGCAAAGCCTGCGCAGATGTATGTCCGAAAAATGCCATTACATATAAAACGGATGGCGAGGGATTTTTGTATCCTGTGGTAAACGATGATTGTGTGGAGTGTGGGCTTTGTCGGAAGGTATGTCCAGAATTAAATGTACTTAAACCTACTTTTGAACAAGAACAGCAATATATTGCCTGTCTTGACAAGGATAAGGAAAGACGTGATAAAGGTTCCTCTGGTGGTATCTTTGGCTTGTTGGCTACAGCCTTGATAGATAAAGGCTATGTTGTATGTGGTGCCGCATTCGACGGACAATTGCAGCTGAAACATCAGTTCGCTTCTGATAACGATGGATTGGAGAAACTGAAGAAATCGAAGTATATCCAAAGTGACTGCTCAACAGT
>AUXO016400851.1_pt1 | contig 10436 bp, 8 predicted proteins | sample 768731 | NCBI WGS metagenome assembly AUXO01 (sample SAMN02715735, study PRJNA202380) | gut metagenome | biome: sheep rumen | host: Ovis aries | place: New Zealand: Palmerston North | reverse complement strand
GTAGTCTTAGGCGAAGCCTTGAGCTTATAGGTTGCAGAAAGCCCTGACTTTGGCGTTCCTGCACTCTTGGAGCTTCCAGAAGAACTTGCAGCGCTCCTTGCATTTGCCTGTCTGATACCCTTGGCATAAGCAGGCTTAATTCCTGAGTAGCCACCGCTTATGCTGTTATCATCATAGTCATCTGAATAGGTATTATACTTCTTGTTATATCCGGAGCTATAAGCAGAATTTCCGCCTGAGTAGCTGTCTTCTACACCCTCATACTCATCAATTGAATCGCCATCATCAAAAAGAAATGCCGGCTTCTCGCTTGATGTACCTGACTTATCCAAAAGATTATCCGGAATCTCTGTCACAAAACGGCTAAGGCGGTTGTACATAGTCTCGCCCCTTACCATCCTGCGTCTTGCTGCGCATAGAGTAAGATGCTTCTTGGCACGGGTAATTCCTACATAAGCAAGACGTCTCTCCTCCTCGATTCCCTCCGGATCAGAGTCCTCGTTCTGAAGAGTCATATAGCTTGGGAAAACACCCTCTTCCATTCCTGCCAGGTAAACATGCTCAAATTCTAGTCCCTTGGCGCTGTGAAGAGTCATGAGAAGAACCTTCTCATTATCCTCTCCTATCCTGTCTATGTCTGCAACCAGTGCTACCTCTTCCAAAAATCCTGAAAGAGTCGGCTGCTCAACTTCCTCATTTTCCTCATAAGATGCTATCTTGGAAATAAGTTCATCTACGTTCTGAGCTCTGTCATTGTCTTCGCTGTCATCATCTTCATCAAGAGTACGCAGATAATTCATATAACCGACAGTATCAATGACGTCCTTGAGAAGGTCCTCAAGAGAGTATGTCTTCATCTTGGTCCTGAAAGCCCTGATCATTGTCACAAAATCCTTGAGCTTACCGGCACTTCTGCTCACCGCCATTATCTGGTCTGCTTCGCAAAGAGCATCATAGAAACTTATTTTTCTCTCATCGGCATAATTCTGAACATAGTCTATAGTTGTTGCTCCTATGCCACGTTTTGGAACATTGATGATTCTTTTAACGGCAATATCATCCGCCCCGTTATCTATAGTCTTAAGATATGCCAAAAGATCTTTTATCTCGCGTCTTGAATAGAAATTAACGCTGCCAACTATATCGTAAGGTATTCCCTCATGAACAAAACGCTCTTCTATAAGTCGTGACTGTGCGTTAGTCCTATACAAAACAGCGCATTCATCATAGCTTAACTTGCCATTTCTCTTGAGCTTACCTATATCACCTGCAATAAACTCTGCCTCGTCATAGGCTGTGTCAAACTGCTTTAGTTTAACATACTCACCATTTTTTTCATCAGTCCAAAGAGCTTTATCCTTACGTCCTCTGTTGTTATGAATAACAGCATTGGCAGCATCAAGGATCTGCTGAGTTGATCTGTAGTTCTGCTCGAGCTTAATGACTGTGGCATCAGGGTATACCTTTTCAAAGTCCAGAATATTCCTGATGTTGGCTCCACGGAATCTGTAGATACTCTGATCATCATCACCTACAACGCAGAGGTTGCGATACTTATCTGCAAGAAGCCTTATGAGCTCAAACTGAGCATTATTGGTATCCTGATACTCATCCACCATGATATAGCGAAATCTCTCCTGATAGGAATCAAGTACTTCAGGACAGGCTTTGAAGAGTTCCACAGTCTTCATGATAAGATCGTCAAAGTCCATGGCGTTGTTCTTTTTAAGAGCAGCCTGATACTCAAGATAAGCCTTGGAAATCTTGAGTTTGATAAAATCATTTTGAGTCGCAAGCGCATATTCTTCAGGTGAAACCAGATTATCCTTACACTTGGATATGCTGCTCATAATCTGCCTGAGCTTGAGCTGAGTTGTTTCAAGCTGATACTTCTTACAGATATCCTTCATGAGTGTTTTGGAATCATCAGTATCATAGATTGTAAAATTATTGCTAAATCCCAGCTTATCAGCATACCTTCTGAGAATGCGGACACAGCTGGAATGGAAGGTTGAAACCCAGATACTCTCAGCGCCAAAGCCAACAATCTTGTCAACTCGCTCACGCATCTCACCCGCTGCTTTGTTGGTGAAGGTGATAGCCATTATATTCCATGGATTAACATTGCATTCATCTATAAGGTAAGCAACTCTGTGAGTCAGTACTCTTGTCTTACCAGAACCGGCACCGGCCAAAATAAGGACAGGTCCGTCTGTCTGAAGCACAGCCTTTTTCTGCTGTGAATTAAGTGTATCGTAAATTCCCATTAAAACTAATATTTCCTTTTCTCGATCTTATTACCAATTAAACATAACAAAGTGCATTGTATGCACGCATCTGAAGCCTTATTGCATACCCGGATTATTTCTTGTCTTTACCCTTATCTTTGCCCTTGTCTCTTGCTTTATCTTTAGCTTTCTGACTTTCTTTTTCTGTGACGGCATTATCAAGTATCTTCTCAATCAGGAGCTTCTTGACATAGACATCATAAGATAGCTCCACGATAAAAGAGAACATCTGCATTCTCTTTTTTTCTTCAGCTGAAAGACTATCATCATCAAAGGTTTCAAGACTCCTTGCATATTTCTTTTTAAGATCCTCAATAACAGGCTCCAACGCCTCACTTTGGAGTTCATAGGCGGTGTTATAGATCTTGCTAAGATTAAGCTCGTCATCGCTCATGTGGAATCTTTCCTTGAGCGGATCAATAAGCGTCTGTATATCGTTGATGGACAGGATATTCTTGAGGTAATAGATGAATATCAATAAAATCAGATGATCCTTGGAATACTTCTTCCTGACAGGAGGAGGTAAAAGATCGTTCTTGGCGTAGTTATTGATCATGGTCTTAGTCAGGATCTTATCTGTCTCAGGGTGCCTTGTTGTCTTCTTGAGCCTCTCATCCATAAAGGTCGTGAGCTGATCCATATATAGATCTATATTTGGCATCTCATCAAGAGATATAGTATTAATCCTGCCAAGCGAAGCAATTATGCTGTTTATCAGGTCTTCATTATCAATAGTCATCTTTTTGTCCTCATGTATCAAGGGCATCATGAGTTAAAAGAGCTTTCTGCAAGATCACCCTTTGCTCTCTAATGCCATCTTCTTCATATCAAGAGCGTTCTGAATTGTAGCCTCAGTTATTTCTTCTCCTCCCAGAAGTCTGGACAGTTCTTTGGTAGAATCATCCTCAGAGAGAGAATAAATATTTGTAACTGTTCTTCCTTCGGATAAGCCCTTCTCAATCATAAAGTGCGTATCTGCCATAGCTGCGATCTGCGGTAAATGAGTAATGCAGATAATCTGATGGTCTCTTGAAAGCTCACCCAGCTTTTGAGAAACCTTCCAGGCAGTTTTGCCACTGATACCGGCATCAATTTCATCAAAAATAAGAGTACTGATGTCGTCCTTATCTGCAACTACCGTCTTAAGAGCAAGCATTATTCTGGAAAGCTCACCACCACTTGCAATCTTCTCAAGGGGACGAAGTTCCTCCCCCGGGTTAGTGGAAATCATAAATTCCACGTCATCATAGCCCCTTGCTGTAATGTTCTCTTCATCGCTGTTTACAGCTATTTCAAACTTAACATCAAGGAAGTTAAGATCAATAAGGGCGCTTTTTAATTTCTCTCCAAGTTCTTTGGAAGCTTTTTTCCTGATCACAGAAATCTTCCTGCACAGGTCAAGAACAGTTTTTTTCTGCTCTTCAAGGTCTTTCATAAGCTTTGCTCTGTGCGCATCCAGATCCGAAAGAGCATCCAGCCTTGCCTGTTTATCAGAGAGCTCAGCAAGCACCTTTTCTATAGTGCCGCCATATTTATCCTTGAGATGGTTGATGATGTTAAGCCTGTCCTCAGTCTCTTTAAATTCCTCATCATCAAATTCAAGATCCTTGATGTACGCAGATAGTGAATGATTAAAATCTGTTAAAAGATTCTCCACATCCGACAGCTGCGATAAAAGATCTGACAGCTCCGCGTCATAGGAAACAACTGTTGAAAGTTCCCTTACTGCCCTTCCCACAATATCGGAAGCACTCTCTTCTGATTCACCTGAGCCAGTCATTGCATAAGCAGTATAAGCCGCCTCAGAAATTCTGCGACTGTTGACCATCTTATGATAAGCACTCTCAAGCTTCTCATCTTCGCCCACTAAAGGAGCAGCCTCTGAAATTTCATTGACTTCAAATTCCAAAAGCTCCTGCTCTCTTATCCTTGATGCCTCATCAATATTCGTTTCATCAAGGCTGTTTTGTAATTCCTTCATTTTCTGAAGGTTTTCTTTTAATTTATCAGGAAGATCACCCAATTTATCCATGCAATAATCATCAAGAATATCAAGGTGCTTTTGCTTATGCAAAAGTTCCTGATGATCATTCTGTCCATGGATATTTATAAGAATGTTAGAGATATCTTTGAGCTGCCTTGCAGATACAGATTCCCCACATACCTTGGATACACTCCTCCCCTGCATGAGCTTTCTCTGGATAACAACTGTTCCATCCTCCTCTACAGGGATATCCATTGCTTCCAGCAGTTTTCTCTGGCTATCATTCTCAAGTCCAAAGACAAGCTCTACAAGTGCATATTCCTCCCCGGTTCTGATAAGACCGGCATCGGCTTTTCCGCCAAGCGCAAGGTTTACAGATCCGATAACCACTGACTTACCTGCGCCGGTTTCTCCTGTAAGGATATTAAGTCCTTTGGAGAACTCGATCTCCTGCTCTTTGATAAGAGCAAGATTCTTAACGTGTAAACTGTATAACATATTTCCCCATCTTTCTGTAAATGAGAACCCCGTCTTGATTTATAATGAAGACTTATCTGCTGCCTTATGCATCTATGATCCATAACAGCGTCAAGCCAACATTTCCCTAAACTTCTCCATCACTTCGATGGCTTCTTCATTGGTTTTGATCGCCATCATGATGGTGTCATCTCCTGCTATGCATCCAACTATCTCCGGCATATCTATTGCATCAATTGCAGCTGCAAGCGCCATAGCCATTCCGGAAACTGTCTTGATAACAAGAATATTCTGTGCAACATCCATTTTGACAAAGCCAGCCTTAAGGACACTTACGTATTTATCCTGCATCACATCACTGTCAGCAGTTGAATAAACGTACTTTTGTCTGCCATCTTCAGTAACCTGCTTGCTGAGCTTCATCTGTCTTATATCTCTTGAAACAGTTGCCTGGGTAACATCGTACCCTTCACCTCTGAGAAGTTCTGCAAGCTGTTCCTGAGTTTCTACCTCATATCTGGCTATAAGTTCAATTATTTTATCATGTCTGTTTTTCTTCATATACGATTACCCCCATAAAACTTAAACAACAAGAGTGTTCCATAACACTCATACAGGTGATCATTTATCAAATTTCTTACCAAGTACCTCCAAAAAGCTTACTCTGTTAAGCCTTATTATCTTGGTAGTCTTGTCAGACCTCTCGATTTCTATCCTGTCCCCGGTATTCATATCAATCTGACCGCTTCCGTCAAAATAGGCAACGGCCTCCTGATTACTGCCGTCTCTTCCTTCCCTGATCACAACTGAAATTTTGGTATCAGCAGCCAGTACCATACTTCTGGCATTAATTGTATGCGGACAGATCGGAGTTACCAGTATCATACTGCCTGATGGCTCTACTATAGGGCCTCCGGCTGACATGCTATAGCCGGTAGAACCTGTAGGTGTAGAGATTACGATTCCATCTGCATGATAATTACATAAAAAGAGATTGTTGACATAAACATCAAAGTTTATTGTAGAAAGCGCTGAGCGCCTTGTTACGATGATATCGTTAAGGGCATAGTCATGCTTATCACACCCGTCACCATAGAGCATCATACGATCTTCTATCTCGTAATCACCTGCAAGAAGACGACGAAGAGCATCATCAACACCACTCTTTTCAACCTCTGCAAGATAACCCAGAGTTCCAAGATTGACACCTATAAGAGGTATATCAAGGTAAGCAGCACTTCTGGCAGCCTGCAGCATTGTGCCATCGCCTCCCAGAACTATGATGCACTCTGAATCCTCAGGAATATCACTAAGAAAATCTCTCTCTACCCTGTGCTCCATGACAGCACCTGATAATTTCTCCGCAATAACACACTTCTTGCCATGCTTCTCAAGGTAATCCTTGATATGCATAGTCATTTCCATTTCACGATCCTTACTGGTATTAGTAACAATGCAAAAATGATCCATAGTTATTTATCAAGACTCCCATGCGCTCTTGCAACTGTTTCTGCAATGAGCTTCTCCATTTCAGGACTGTGTGACAGTCCCTCTTTACTCTCCTCCACAGCTTTAAGGTTTTTCTCTCCTTCAGCCTCAGACAGATCAGCAACCTTCTCGTTCATATCCGGATTCTTGCTGATGTGTATCAAATATTCTATGTTTCCTTCAGGTCCCTTGATAGGTGAATAATCAAGGTGAAGAACGCTAAAGCCTGCAATATCTACAAAATCCATTATCCTGTGAACAACTTCTTCATGAACAGCAGGATCTCTGACTACGCCTTTTTTACCAACCTTTTCTTTACCTGCTTCGAACTGTGGTTTGATAAGACAAACCATCTGTCCTCCGTCCTTGAGAAGACGTCTGGCCGGCAACAATATCTTGGTAAGTGAGATAAAAGATACATCGCAGGAAGCAAAATCAAGATCATCTGCAATATCATCTCTTACCATATATCTGAAATTGGTCTTCTCCATACAGACTACTCTGGGATCACTTCTTAATTTCCAGTCAAGCTGGCCGTGACCAACATCAACCGAGTAGACCTTGGTTGCCCCGTTCTGGAGCATACAGTCTGTAAAGCCTCCTGTAGAAGCACCAATATCCATACATATTTTGTTTTCCAGAGAAAAGCCAAAATTGTTAACAGCTTTTTCAAGCTTAAGACCGCCTCTTGAAACGTAGGGAAGTGTATCGCCCCTAACCTCAAGGCTTGTTATCTTGGACTCTTCAAAGGTTGTTCCGGGCTTATCCTCTCTTTGTCCGTTTACAAATACTTCTCCGGCCATTATAAGTGTCTTGGCTTTTTCTCTTGATGGGGCAAGTCCTCTGTTAACCAACAGGACATCAAGCCTCTCTTTATCTTTTGCCATGTTATTTCCTTACTATCTTTCTATTATCATCTCTTAATTTCATCCATGATACGCCTTGCAACTGATTCTGCGTCCATTCCAAGCTCTTTATAGAGTTTGTCAACGCTACCGTGAGTTACAAACTTATCAGGTATTGCAATCTGAAGGACATAGGAATCAAGCCTGTTCTCGTCCACATACTGTCTGACTTTTTCTCCATAGCCGCCTGTTGCAACATTTTCTTCCATTGTAACAAAGAGTTTGTGCGTCTTGCTGGCCATATGAATATACTCAGTATCAATAGGCTTAACGAATCTTGCATTTACAAGTGAACACTTTATTCCATTTTCCTTTAGTATTTCTCTTACCTTTTCTGCTGTCTTGACCATACTGCCTACTGCAAGGAGACATACATCTTTTTCCTCGTAAATAGGCTCGCACTTGCCCATAACGATAGGTGCCCTGAAATCTTCAAGGCCGTCGTAAGCATTGCCCCTTGGATATCTGACTGCGCATGGACAGTCAAGGTCAACAGCGAACTTGAGCATATCTGACAGTTCCCATTTATTCTTGGGCGCCATGATATGCATATTTGGCATTGTAGACATGTAGGACAGGTCAAATATACCCTGATGAGTTTCACCGTCACTTCCTACAAGCCCGGCTCTGTCTATGGCAAATACCACAGGAAGATTCTGAAGGCAGACATCTTCCATTATCTGGTCATAAGCTCTTTGTAAAAAAGATGAATAAACCGCAAATACCGGTTTGTAGCCGCCAGCTGCCATTCCCGCTGCAAAAGTTACAGCGTGTTCCTCGGCAATTCCCGCATCCACAAATCTGTCAGGGTACATGTTGCGGAATCTCTTAAGCCCTGTTCCGTCTGCCATTGCGGCTGTTATAGCAACGACCTTGTCATTTCTGGCTCCAAGCTTGCACATAACGGTACTGAAAATATCCTGATAATTGGCCGTCGTTCTCGGCTTTCTGGGAAGTCCGTTTTCAATGAGGAAAGGTTCAGTACCATGGAATCTTGCAGGATGTCTCTCTGCAGGTTCAAAGCCCTTACCCTTCTTGGTCAAGACATGGATGATAACTGCTTTTTTGACATTTCTTGCCTCTTTTATTGTCTTGACAAGACTTGCCGTATCATGACCATCCACAGGTCCCAGATAAGTAATTCCAAGGTTCTCAAATACCATTCCCGGTACAAAGAGCTGTTTAAAGCTGTTCTTGGCACGTCTGATACTGTCAACCATCTTGGGATTGGAATTTCTGAGCTGCTCATAAACGTCCCATTTCAGATTCAGATAACCTTCAGCTGTGCGGACAGAATCAAGATATTTCCTCATTCCGCCTACGCTCTCGGAAATTGACATCTCATTGTCATTGAGAATGATAATGTAGTTGGTCTCAAGCTTGGCTGCATTGTTAAGGGCCTCATATGCAAGACCGCCTGTAAGCGAGCCATCACCAATAACAGATACTACTGTGTAATCCTCACCTTTTAAATCTCTTGCCTTGACCATTCCAAGTCCGGCAGAAATAGATGTGGAGCTGTGTCCTGTGTCAAAACAATCCGTATCAGATTCACATCTCTTGGGGAATCCACTCATACCGCCGTACTGACGCAAACTGTCAAACTTGTCCTTACGTCCAGTAAGGATCTTGTGTGTATAGCACTGATGTCCTACATCCCAGATTATCTTGTCCTTGGGAAGATCAAGTGCAATATGAAGAGCCATGGTAAGCTCAACTGTTCCAAGGTTAGATGCAAGATGACCGCCTGTAACTGATAGTTTATTTATTAAAAAATCTCTGATTTCCTGGGCAAGCTCCGGATACTGATTCTTGGGTATATCCTTGATGTCCCCAGTCTTATTTATCTGATCAAGAAGCATTTGTCCGCTCCTTTCATTGCCATATCAATAATTATTTTTCTCTGTAGATCAGGTAATTAAACAGTTCGTGTAAAAAGCTGTTCTCAAATCCAAGACCATCCAGAATATCTGTAGCTTCCTCAGACAGCTTTTTGACGCTGTCCCTGGCATTATCCATTCCATATAAACTGACGTATGTGCTCTTTCCATTTTTCTCATCGGAGCCGATAGGTTTACCAAGTACCTCAGAAGTGCTGGTAATATCAAGAATGTCATCCTGAATCTGGAAGGCAATTCCCACATTGCTGCCAATCTTTTCCATCATGGAAACCTGCTGGGCAGAAGCACCACCAAGTACCGCACCTATCATAAGACTTGCCTCGATAAGGGCGCCGGTCTTGTTCTCATCGATGTAATGAAGTGTATCCTTCATCTCATCTTCAGGAATGTCTGTGGCATTCTCTGCACAGATATCAGCACACTGTCCACCTACCATTCCATAAATACCGGCTTTCCCTGCCAAAATGTCAAGTGCAGCCAGATATCTGTTACTGTTATCTCCATCATAATCAGATAACGTAGTACCTCGTATAGCTCCGTTAATTGCTGTCTCGTAAGCAAGGTTTAGAAGTCCGTCTCCTGCAAGAGTTGCCATTCCTGCTCCATACACTGCATGAGTAGTCTTCCTGCCCCTTCTGTACTCATCATTATCCATGGCAGGCAGATCATCATGTACAAGAGAATATGTATGGATCATCTCCATTGCTGCCATAAAAGGGTAAACTACTTTCTCATCCGCATCATTTCCTGCAAAAAGCTTATAGGCTTCAAGTATCATCATCGGCCTGAGTCTCTTACCACCTGCCAAAAGACTGTAATTCATAGCCTCTATGACTGTTCTGGCATAGCCCTCTTCCTTTGGCAAAAAAGCTTTCAATATATCTTCAATATGAGCTGCCTTATCAGCAAGTCTCTTATTAAAATCGTTTCCCATTATTATTCAAATTCCTCCAGACTTCCGTCCTCGGCAATCTTCTGAACCTTCTGTTCAACCTCTTCAATAGCCTCATGACAGTATTTGAGAAGCTTCATCCCTTCCTGATACTCTTTGAAAGAATCTTCGAGACTGATCTCATCACTGTCAAGTGCCTGAATCTTGGATTCTATCTGCATAAAAGCTTCTTCAACAGTAAGCTTTTTTTCTTCCTGATTATCTTCTTTTTTCTTTGCTGCCATTTTTTCTCCCAAATAATGAGTGTAGAACTATGATCACTAATGCAGTTTGCAATAACATGTAGCTTTATCTGTCATTGTCATACTGAATCCTGTCAGTATCTATTACTCTGGTCCTGATCACACCGTCAGTTACGTATAAAGACAACTCATCATCCTGTTGAACGCCTGAAATACTGCGTATATTATTGCCTTTATCATCAGCTATATAGGAATATCC
>AUXO011878787.1_pt1 | contig 10436 bp, 11 predicted proteins | sample 768731 | NCBI WGS metagenome assembly AUXO01 (sample SAMN02715735, study PRJNA202380) | gut metagenome | biome: sheep rumen | host: Ovis aries | place: New Zealand: Palmerston North | reverse complement strand
ACATCAGAAAGATCCATTCCATCAAGCTCTTTAAGAGATTTTGCACTCTTTTCCTCTTCACGAGCAATAAGACTCAAAGCGGTATTTACTTTTTGAGCACCATTCGGAACATCTTTACCGATTTTATTCCATGCAGATGTAAATTTCTTTTGTAAATTATCAACATCTTTAATTGCGGTTAAAAGTGTTTCATCAACACCAAGCAAAGACTGGTCATTTAATTGTTTAATCTAATCCTTAAGCGCTTTAATTTGTGGTGTATCGATAAGTCCAGCACTAGCAGCTTGATTAATACCACCTGTAAAGTCTGGGCCAATTATATTAGAGAGATTATTATATGCATTATTCTGGTCTGTTGTATGAAGCTATGGATTCCAATTAATTAACTCTTCGGTTGTATAGGCAGTACCATTATTCTATCTAGTTAAAGCACCAAGAGCAGCGGCAATACTTGTCCTTAAATGATCTTCATCTGCCTCAAACTTAAGCTTAAAACTCCATTTAGAAGCTTCAGATTGTAAAACCGGATAAAGATTTATAAATGCCTCTTGCATTCCATGTTCCATAGACCCATCAGACTTAATTTGATCTATTGCTTTTGAATATGCATCAAGAACTTGTTGTTGAACCTCTTCATCTTTTGCGTTTGTATATTTTGTATACAAATCATTTAGAAGGTCATACGTTTCCTAATACATACCAGTCCGCATATTATGGAGCATGGTTTGATTATAAATATCACGATTCTATTCTGATGTTTCTCTTATTGGTTGTCTCAATTTTGAAACAGCCTCTTTCATAACATTATACTGACCTTCAGTCATTATACTGTCAGTAGACTATTTCATAGTATCAAGCGCATTTAAATAACCATCAAAGAACTCCATCAAAATATCAACATGGTCTTCAATGTTACTTGAATCATCCCACCCATGATTTCGAGCAAAATCTTCATAATATTTTTTAAACTCAGGCGTAGAAACATTAACTAGATTTGACATATTAACCTTTGAATGTTCCATGTTATGCATGGCTTCCTCAAAGGGAGTCATGGTAGTAAGCTATATAGTTCCATCTGGATTAATAGTTTGCTACTTTAATGGTGCAGTCATCTGATAGAAGATGCCACCATGCTCTTTATTATAGTTCTCAACAATATTTTGATATTGTATTTCTTTAAGTTTATCAATATTCCTTCCAAGAGCATCTGTATTACCATTTATTGCTTCTGTAATTACATCAATAGCACCAGCTTCGTTACCATACGCTTCAACCATTTGTTGTTGTAAATCATATAATTCCGAACGTGCTTTTGTGACATCCTCAATAGAAGATTTATTATCATCAATAATCGCCTTTTGCTTTGCAATTTTTTCTCCAAAAGAATCGAGTTCTTTGGATGTAGATTTTATCTGAGATCCATATTGTTTAGACGCTTCATTTAAATGTTTTGTATGATTGATCCATTCATCAACAAGTTTAATAGCAGAGCTAATGGCAGCTGATATTACTGTTGCAATTGCAATATTCGCAACGGCCATACCAATAGCTTTAATTGCACCAACACCCTTAACTTTTAAAACATCAAGAAGACTCCCGCTTCGCTTTGCAGACTCACCAAGTTGTTCAATTGCTTGCGCTTGTTGTGTAAAATCCATATTATGTTTGGCCATATAGCTAGCAAGTTTTACTTCTTCGTCTGTAAAAGCAGATAACGCTTTTGCCGCTTCCTCAGTTCCAAGCTGTTTATTATCTAATATAAAACGATATGCTTCGTATTTATCAGGAGAGAGCTATACATCACCAATAGAGCCACGTTTTTTATAATTGTCTATTGCGCTAAAAATGCTTCCTATAATACCATTACTTTTTGCAGTACTAGCAAAACCAAATGCCCCAGCCAAAGGTACTAATACGCCAAATTTTTGAATAATAGTATCAAGTATATTTACAATACTTGTTCCACCATCAATAACATCTTTAATTAATTCTGGTTGAAAAATATCTGCAGTTAAATGCTGAGTAGCGTTTCTAAATTTCGTAATACGTGCTTCAATAGTATTTAGCTTTGCTTCATTATTTGCAATTGCAGTTCCTTCATCTTCAGCAATTGTTTGAAGAACCTTCTCTGCTTGACTAAAATTATCAAGTAATGCGGCAACCTGATTCGCACGAACCTTACCAGCAAGAGTTTCAAGCAACTATGCTCTCTATATATCATCAAGGTCATCCCAAACAGCAGCGATACCCTTCATGATGTCATACGTCTATTTAAACGTAGTTTCATCCTTCATGATATCAAAGCCTTTAGTTAAACCTTTTATTTGATTTCTCAACTTAGATGTTGATGAGGCCATTCCATCGGTATCCTCACCCATCTCCTGAAGTTCTGTTTTAGCGCCACGGATTCTTAAAGAAAGAACCTGGAGAGCACTACCACTTTTCTCCGCATTTTGTGTGACTTCAGCCATCGCAGTAGCCAAAGCGACATTTTGTTCAAATGTGTTGTTTGCGACAGCCATTGCAGAGGCAGAACGCTTTAGCGCATTTCCGATATCAGCAGCGGTAACAGCATAATTATTTGAAACTGCAATTAATGCATCAGTAACATCTATTGCTTGGTCTGCCTGAAAATCATATGCCTTCATAATAGACACAAGGTCTTCTGTGGCTTCTGCATCACTAGACATACCATCGGCAATATTCTTATAAATCATAGAAACTTCTGCAAGTTCCGAAGCTTCTTTTACATTATAACCAAGATGTTCCCATTGTGCTGCAGCATTAATAACTTGCGCTGCGGTTGAACCAACTGAATCAGCAACTTCAAACGATTTCTTTCTAAACTCCTCAAGAGAGGCAGTTGAATCATTAGATATACGACTTAATTCAACAAATGCAGAATCAAGCTCTTTAACATTATTAACCGCACTTTTTAAAGCACCGATAGCATAACGAACCTACGCAAACGTCATAGCATATTGCGCAAGATTTATAGCTCTACGCTTTAATCCAGCACCAAAAGACTCAAAAAATGTTGTAGCTTGTTTTGTACCAGCAGATACAGAATATAATTCACCAGTTGTTTTATTTAATGTTAAATTTAGTTTTTCAACTGTTCCATCGAAATCAAGAATCTCAGCCCGATATTTCTGTATATTGCCAACAGACTTTCCGTCAAATAACTCAAAACTTTTTGCGCCTTGCCGAGAAACATATCTTTGAAGACCAGCTTCAATATCGTGTCGAGAATAATAACTTGACTAGTCACTGTCGTTTAAATATGAACCATATCTGCGATCTCGAATATCCGACCATTTTTTAGATAGTTTATCAGAAACTGTAGAATAATTATGAGCTATTGTTTTTAATGTTGTATCAAGTTGACCAGATTTATCATCAACTTTTGATAACGATTGGTACAACATATTATAAGCCTGTACAGCACGATCTAACTCATTAAGCTCTAAATCTGTAAGACCAACAGTATCACGCTTTTCTTGAAAATTAATCATGCGATACTGGACATCTAATATATCCTGTAATTTCGCAGAATATGGATTATCAGTAGATAAAGTTCTGCCTTTAATCTTATCAAGCTCAGCCTGAGCCAAATCTTTTGCAGATTGTTCGATGCGTCTACGTATTGCAAGTTGGTCTGCAAGCACGCCATTTTGATCTTCGTAAACTTTAATTAAGCTTTCTTGTTTCGATCTCTCCTCATTTATATCATAAAGCTGAGCTTTTTCTTTAGAAGATAACAATCCTTCTTCTGCAAGAGCAGAAAGTCTACGATACTTATATTCATTTTGATAATTATTAAAATAGTTATAAGCCTTTACAGCCTTATCTTTTTCAGATTGTCCACTTAACTAATCAGACCTACTTCTTGATTCACGTTCAAGCTGTATCTTTTTGTCAACAACATCTTTTTCAATTCTTTCGATATCTGCAATTAATGTATCAAATTGTTTTTGTACTTCAGCCTAAACAGACTCCTAAGTTTTAAAATAATCCCCAACAGCATTAGCATACTTATACCATTGAGACTCAAGAGATATCAAATTTTTTCTTGGAACTTCTTTAAGTAAACCTTTTTCATCAAGACCTGTATATGTTAGATATTTATCTGCATTACTAGAAAGCCAACTAATAGCATCTAAAACATCTTTATCTCTAGTGTCTACAATACTCTGCTGTTTATTTTTAAGCTTTGAAGGAGCAATTGTATCTCTAGCTTTGGCAATAGTGGCATCTACATTTTTAAATTGTTTCCGTAAATCATCAGAAACATGTTCAACATTTTGAAAATAAGAGTGTACAATTGCGTAATGTTCGCCCCACTCTTTATTTGCAAGTTTTAAAGTATTTACAGAATCAGGAGATAGGAGACCTGCTTTTTTAAACGCATTATCAGTAAAATGTGCATCAGCATTTTTAGAAAGATAACGCATCGAATCTGCAACTAATTTTTCTTTTTCAGCTTGTGAACCTTTTGCGTGATAAGATGAAGCATTTTTAAAAGCTTTATCTGCAATTGCATCAAGTTTATCTATTGTGAGAAGAAGATCATCATCGCTAAGAAGAGCAGAAATATCACCAACAGCTCTACCTAAATTGATAATGATTTGCATATCTTTAACACAATCTTCTTTTGCTCTTATTAAATCTTGATATGCATCATTTATTTCTTTTCTACCTTTAATAATATCTTGATTATTTGAATCTCCAAGAATACTTAATGTTTCATTGATTTCACGATTTTGATGAACATAGTTTTTATAATTTTTTAAATTAAATTTTCCAGTTGTAATATCATGTCCGCCACTATAATATCCCCAGATACCACGTCTTGCATTATTGATTCTTCGGAATAATTCTTTCTCGTCTGGTGACCATTCATTAGAAGAATCAGTTGGAATACCTGGAATATTCGGGCCTCCTGGCCCTTTTCCGCCCGAGCCAACACCATTGTCAGACGCTTTGTTGGATTTAGACTTCTATTTTGAAGTTTCTTTTGCTTTTTGTTCTCTCTCTGCGGCATCAGCAACTTTATTTTGAGCAGATACTTGTTCTTGTATCTGTTTGGTTATTTCCTGCTGTGTTTTTAAATTATCTTTAGATACTTCTAATTCATGTTCTTTTGAAGTATTTACCTTTTGCTGAGCCTCATTTTCAAGAAGCGCAGCTTGTCTCTTAGCTTCTGCTTCTCTAGCTTTTTGATCTGCTATAAAAACACTTGCACTTTTTTTTGCACTATAAGCGCTGCCATTTATAAAAGCTTTTGTTTTTGCTTTTTTATCATCTGCCTTTTCAGCATCACTAATCGCTACACGTCTTTGTGCTTCTAAAAAAATGTTTCTTCCAAGTTGCGAATCGACATTTTTTTGCGCTTGTTCTGCGGCAGCTTTTTCTGCGGCAGCTTGTTTCTCTATTGATTTTACAGCCTCTTTAACTGTTTCAATTTTGCTTTTTGTAGATAATTTTGATTTATCTGTTTGCTATTGTTCATCTTGTATCGATTGTGTTACTTGGACTTCAGCATCATATACTTCTTTTAGTTTTTTCTTTAATTCATTGAGCTAATTTGCCCGGATAGTTGTAGATGAATCAGAAGATCCCTACAACTCAGCTTTCCACCCAGTGTCAGTTTGAGATATATAATATTTATCATCTGGTGTTTTATATTTATAACCTGCGATGGTGATTTTTTTTAATGAAAAATTCTATTTAGAACTTTTCTTTTTTGAACTTTGTAGTTTTTCTTCTGCAACAACCTCTTGATTAATTGCTTCAGTGTTTTTTTTGTGTGCAGAAGTTTCTGCTTCTCTGGCTTTTATAATGTTCTTTAATTCTTCTTCGTATTTAGATTGAATCGCTAAAAACCTATAGTAAGAATCCTCGCATTTATTTAACTGCTTTTCTAATTCAAGAAAGGATGTTTTATCTAGTATTTCCTGCTTTGACTTCTAAGATAATTCATAGTCTTGTGCTAAACTTACAAGGTCATCAAATTCATCTATATACTTTCTTATAGAAAAATTTTTCCATTCTTCAGGTACAGTTTTATTAAAATCATGCAAACGTTCAAGTAGATAATCAACCTGTGCAGTATATCTCTCGATTCCATCAGTATAACCATTATCAATACGATGCTATAAAACATTTATTCCATCTCGGACATCTTTAGTGCTAAGTATCAACAATTGATTTAATTTTTGTATCTCACGTTCACTTTCTAAAGATGCTTTATCTACTGGATTAGATGTTATTTTAATGTCATCAATTATTTTATTTAGCTTTTTATTTTCACGACGGAATAAAGCATTAAGCTCCTAACCAATTCGATCCAATTGTTCCCTAACATCATCGGTATCAAGCTTAAAACGCGGAACAACATCTTGCTCTATTTCTAATGAATCAAAATCATCAAGACTAATTTCGTCTTGAATTTGTTTTCTTACAGTTTGTTCTGCTTCACTTATATTTTTAACATTAGGTTTTGCATTTATATTTACATCAATTGTTGTATCAATTGGATGCTGCTACATTGCAGCCTTAACCTTTTTCTAAATGGCATTAGTGTCAATACCTGCTGCGACTTTTTCTGCCATCCTATTAAAATCCAATGCCATTATAATACCTCTTATTTATTTATTATCTATATCGCAGTATTAACTACCACATCTTCATAGTGACTATCTATTAATTTACTCATTTTAGACCAGACTTTAGCTGGGTTTCCTTTAGCACTACCTATTCCGCTCAAACTTAAAGTTGCTTCCCAAGGACGTCTCTCTCCACCTCTAGCTACGATCCAAGGAAAATTACTATGCTTTCCGACACTAAGTGCAAATAATGCAATTCCATCTTCATCAAAATTATCCTATCCAGTTACCGAATAATGTGGATCCATTAATTCTCCATTAATGCAATCGCTAATATTCTATGGTGTATGCAATTCTCCATTTGAAATATCAAAATTAAAATCAAATGTTTTTGCTAAATTATAATAACCCTTTCGTTGATATATTGGTTGTGGGTACTATGCATAAAATTGTACAACAATCTATAAAAACATATTTTTGTATTCATTTTCAATATCTGGAAGAACCTATTTAGAACTCTCAATCAACGCATCATATATAATTTTGGTTATATATTCTTGAATTAAATCATCTATATTATCCATAGTAATTAATTATTTTGTACCTCAAATGAATTTAAAATAGAATCAAATTTATCACTTGAAATTAAATTATCTACACTTTCACTAAACGCATTAATAATATTATCAGCTCTATTTGATATATCATTAATAATTGCAACGGTAGATGCCATGCTATATTTTAAATCATCAATTGTATCATAATATGTACTTTCCCAAACGCCTCTTTGCTCAAAAGTTAGAAAAGTCTTAAAACCATCTATAATATCTCTTGACATCAGTTCATCATATATATCGGCGGAAACAGCATGACCATCTACAATTCTATCAAACTCAATATCTGTAAATAACTCTACAAAATCTAAATCCTTAAACATTTCAAAGAGCTGTGTGTTTGGTTTATATTTATTATCAAAGATATGTGTTGCCTCAACGGTTCTACGAGCAGCATTATTTCTCTCGATAAACGGAACATAAAATCTTTTAAAATGCTTTTTTAAAAATTCCTTACTCTCATTATTATCTGTAATCTTGTCAAACTGCTTAAGAAATATATTTAACTTCATAATTATTATCTCCTTATTTTCAAAATTAGAAATAGTCGCCCACGCTGTGACACGAGAACGACCTAAATATTATTTATACCATGAAGCCCCAATTAATATAGCGTCAGCTTCATCATCGCTTACATCTGAATTATAAAGTTCTCTTACTTTATCAACAGATAATTGTTTTAGTTCGTCTCGTTTTAACCCAGGCTTTTGTATACCATGTTTAGTTCTCCATGAAGCAGGAGAGATGCTTTCGTATTTTATATTCATTTCAATACACTTACCAATAATTGCACCAAGTATTTCTGCAAGCGCAACTGTTACATGTGTGTTACGAAGAATCCTTACGTCTTCGAATACAATAATATTTGGCTTTTCTTTCTCGATAAGTGTATATATTTTCTAAATCATATTCTTAATTCGAACTTCTATTTCAGAAACGCTATCATCCATGACGCCCTACTTTATTAGTTTGCCATGTTTAAAAACAGCAAATCCGGTATGCTTTGTGCTCGAATCAAGCGCCAATACTTTGAAGTCCAATTTTAAAATACCTCATCAAAATCATCTACAAACGCATCAACTATTCCATAGTTTAGTTGATCATCGGCACTTAAATACCAATCCTTTGACTTTTTACGCCCAAACATTTTAGCATCGATTTTCGTGCGCTCCAAAATATATTCACGCATCTTTGCAACCTGTGCCTTATAGAAGTTTTGGCTTGCTTCCATCTGCTCAAAAGTACCCTCCATTCCAGCAGAACCAGAATGAATCATAGCTTGAGAATGTTTTAATGCATATCTCTTGTGTCCAGCGAGAAGAAGAAGAATACCAGCACTCATAGCAGAACCCATATTAATAGTGATAATAGGCGTTTGACTCATTGCACACACATCAATAAATGTAAATGTTATATCAAGGTCTCCACCATAAGACATGATTGGAATAACAATAGGCATACGTTCATCTGGTTTTACACCCATGTCTTCCATATTAATTCTCATAATTTCCTTAATCACATCCATAAGACGCTCATCAATCTCAAAGTCAACAAAGAACACCCTGTCCTTCGCAAGCCTATAATAGGAGAGCATTGTTGGGTCGGGAATCATAAGATTCGCATCTGGTGGCATCACTCCAACTTCTGGAAGCGACACAAGTTCAACATCATTTTTAATTTTCATTCCTTTTTCTCCTTGTTACATGCGCTCTGCAATTCGCGCTATTTCAGATCTATAAATCATTTGTAGCTCAACTTCACCATAGCATAGTTCACCACGAAACACTTTTGATGCTCTACGCATACCATTATTTAATCCGGCATAAAATTTGGAATCTACTTGTGCTTCATAATCACCGTCAATGATACACCTTGAATCTTCGCTAACTCTTTGTATTGCGAGCTTCATTAAAGAGATATCAAGATTCTCAGCCTCAACAATCAAAACTCCAGCACGTTTATTAGTAGTATCAAATCCTCTAATATCAGAGAACGGTAAAATTTGAAGCTTTCCATCTTCAATCAATCTAACAACACCTTGTTGGTCACCAATCTTTGCTGAAAGAATATTACCAAGATTACCATCTAACAGCTTCGCATCTTTAGAGCCTTTATAATATCCAAGCCGTGCGCTATATGCAGCTGAAACAGGGTTACAAAATACAATAATCTTATCGATTTCCCTTTTGTCAAGCATTGCAAATAAAGCACCAAGTGCTAATAATGTTTTTCCAGTTCCAGCTGGGCCTTTTATCATTGTAAGACGATTAGTATAAATGCTATCTATCGCCATTCTCTGATATATATCTTTTGCTTTAATTACACCAAGCTGCATTGATTTAAGAGATTTATCTTTTAGCGCAATAAACTCTGACCCATTCCACTTCCTAACATCAATACCATCATTAATAATTAGATATTCATTAATCTTTAAATTCCATTTGTTGTTTGATTGGTTAGAATAAAAGTCAGCAAGCTCATCATCATTCATATTCACAGAATAAAAACCAGTGTAATCATCATTGTCTTTTGATAATAATCTGGAGTTCAATTTAAATGTATGTATAGCCTGTAAATAGCAAATCGTATCATCGGTAATAAATTCCACATCTCCAAGAGATTTAGCGCACGCAAGTATCTGATTGTCTGGCGTTTCTTTTATACAATCTGGCATCATATCTCTTGTGTATATAACCAGTTGGTATCGTTCTATATTCGCTACAAGCTGTCTACTGATTGTAACAGCTTGATACCTTAATCGGTCATCTTTCTTTTCGTTCTCTTTGATGTCATCTAATTCTTGAATGGTTATTGAAGATATCGCAAAAGGCTCTTCAAACACTTTGTCTTGTAAGCGCAGTAGAGCACATGTATCATAAAACTTTATCAAACGTTGGCCTCTTTTCTTTTGTCTTCCCACTGCTTATATAAATCAGCGGTCTCGGTTCGGTCAAAGACCATAACGACCATATCCCGATTTGTTTTAAAGTTTTTTGTTATATAAATATCCTTTGGGAGTGCATCATTCTCTAAATAAAACTACATTTGAGAAGGATTGACAACCCTAACACTTTTACCAGTATCATATGTCGCATTAAAGATACGAGAGTATACAAGTTTTGGATTCATTTCCTTTTATTCCTTCGTAAAAAAATTTGGCCAAGATTACTGTGTTTCATCTTGACCAAACACAGTTTCCTTATTGCGACGACGC
>AUXO016301156.1_pt1 | contig 10438 bp, 17 predicted proteins | sample 768731 | NCBI WGS metagenome assembly AUXO01 (sample SAMN02715735, study PRJNA202380) | gut metagenome | biome: sheep rumen | host: Ovis aries | place: New Zealand: Palmerston North | reverse complement strand
CTTTTTCCGCTGTTCTTCGAGCAGACTGTTAAACCCGCCAATCGTGTCTTCCGTCATCTGATACATAGAACCTGATTTATCCAGTATGACAATCAAGTCAATGCTTTTTACTTCTTCATTTCCATTTTGCTTTTCTTTCTTTTCAGACATCTCATTTTCTTCTTGTCGTTCTTTCTCAGGATTCTCACCTTCAATAGCGGATTTATCATTTTTATCCCGCCCGTCTTTCCATTCCCCTGTTTCCACATTCCACGGAAGGAAGTCAAAGAAATCAGCGTCAAAATCCAAGACCGTTTTTTCTTTGGCAAACCCCGTCACACAAGAACAAAGAATCATTGCACTACAGAGAAAAGCTAAGATACGTTTCATATTCATTTCTCCTTTTTAAAGTTATTTTATTGATACAAAAACTCACGACGCAAAACATCCCATACATCTTCCGTCCACTTATCGGAAAGTTGCACTTCTTTTAATTTCTGCCGAACCATTTCAAGGGTACAGGACGGCAAATTATGAACAGAAGAGAGGATATAATATACAGAAGCCAACATAATAATCCATTGCATATCCTTTTTATGTATAGCAATCTGATACATATCCGCCCATGCATTCAACGCCTTCCAGTCAGCAAGATGGATTTCTTCAATTTTAGTCTTTTGATAAATATCAATATAAACACCTTTTTTATCCAACTGCTGCAACATGGCGTCCAAGCCTGCGGAATACATACCATTTTGCGTGAGGCAGAATTCATAGTCAGTATTAGTCCAGTGTTTTTTCTGAAGGAAATACACAACATTCTGCATTAAGATTTTATCTTCTGAATTTCGAACATCATACCGTCTATTAAGAAAATAATAGAAAGCCTGTAACAAACGGCGTTGTGTATAAGTCAGGTAGTCTTTTATATTAGAAACAGAAGAATCTTTCATTGTATCACCCCATATCTTTCTTTTCCCCACGGAAATTCCCGCACCATATTCTCTTCCCCAACAACAGGTAATAAACTGTTTTTCATAAACAGCGGAATATGTTCCCTGTTACAAACTGTACGGATATGGTCTATCCAAGCTGGTTTAGGAATCACTTTTTCTTTACGATTTCCTGTTTCCGCACCAACGATAATCCATTTTGCCTTAGAGATAGACATAGCGCCATCATCCGAGCCAAAATCTTCCAATAACGGCTCAATACTGATGAATGTCTGATATCCATCCGCCCAAAAGAATTCTGTTTTTGGTGTAGGAACAGAAGTCCCGTACCACATATTATCTTCCTTTGGCAACAGTCCTTTTTCCGCTAATGCAATATAACGGGCGGGATTTTTAGTCAAAAACAGATATCGATGCTGCGATGAATTTCGGCAATCATCAAAAACAGCAGAAATCCATTCATCAGGAATCCATTCGCCAAATAAATCTGCCATACTGCATACGAAAATGGTGCGACCTTTCTTATTTGCATATTCCCCTAACCGATACCGATGAAATGTAGGAATAAACATTGTTGGAAAAGCGATTCGGTTGCCGTTTTCATCTAAAACAGGTCGAAGTAATTCAACAGGTTTTGAAATTTTCATAAAGGAAATATTTACACCAAACCGATTAGCTATTCGACGGGCATAACAATACGGGCAGTTATGCCAACACCCCGTAATCGGCGACCATGTTGAATCACACCATTCAATTTTAGTCTTATTCATAAAAACACCTTATCTTTTCTTAATTTCTTTCTTTATTGACTAACACCACCGCATTTTTCTTCGCTTCTGATAACACTCTTGCAAAAACAGCTTAAAATTCTCATAATCATCTTTTCGATAGGTTACATACTGAAAACCCTTTTCGCCAAAATCCACATCTTTAATCATGTTATAAATTTTTTGGCAGGTCTTATAACTCACTGCTCCCCCCATATCCGGTTGAAACAAAAAATCCAAGATATCATCATCCAGTTTCTTTTCTTGCGCAATCTGATTCGCTAACTTATTGAACCACTCAAAATCTTCTTTCGTATGGCATTCCAAAAGCCGGCCATACAAATCGCCAAAATCAGTGTCTAACACTTCAGCTATATTTTTCCGTAAAGAAAAGAAACCGCCAGACCCCATTTCAAAACTGTACTTACTATTGGTGGCATATAAAGATACTCCCATTACCCATTCCTTTCTGTCACCCTAACCGAATCAAATTTTGCAATCCAAATACTCTTTCCATTATTTTCAATCCGCATACATGATTATCTATTCCTTGGGAAGACGCTATACAATCTACCAATATACAAGGACGGATACCCTTTTCAAACAATCCCATAGCAGTCGCCAATACACATCCTTCTGTATCAAATCCTGCAAGCAAAACGCGGGAAGGAATTACCCCATGATTCAGAATTCGTAATTGGTCAATAACCCCGTCGGTTATACAGTTGAACGATTCTTTCAAAACAATGCAGGAAACAAACGGTTTAAACTCAGGAATGATATCCTGTTCTTCTGCGTTCATCAAAAAAGAATAATGAAATTCTTTATGAAACCAGCTTTCCGCATAATTTATAAATTTAGTCGCAACAACTTTACGAAAAGAAATCTTTTGAAACAGAGCTTTCAATTCCTGTATCGCAGGTTCTGTATAATCATTCCGATATCCATTTTGCATATCAACCAACAACAAAATATCGTCAGCGGATATTCGTTCTTCTCCTTTACCGTGGCATATCGGACAAATTTTCATAACCCAACCGATATCTGTTTTTTGTCGAATTTGCCCAGTGCCACCACAATGTTCGCATTTCATGACTCAATCCTTTACACGAATATTAAACTGCGGAAAAACTATCTCGTCAGACACATCTGCAGAAAAACAAATCTTTTTCCAGTTTCCGATAACATTAACTTTGCAATGAATCGAAAATTCATCCGTAAAACCCACTATTGCAGGATTGTATGTACGGATAACATACATGAAATACTCAACAAACGCCAATACTTCCGAAGCGCTCAACAAACCTACAGATTTACGGCGGTTTGATTTATTAATTGTGCGCAACATACCATCATCAATGATATATATTTCTTTGATGTTATTATCAGCTAACATTCCAATGATATAATCGTACATTTCTTTACCGCTTCTCATACTACATTCCTCCACTAAATCTCAAGCAGGTGTTTAAACAAAAATTCCATGTCTTCTTCCCCATTTCGATACAGCTTACAATTACGATAAATAACACAAATTTCTGTTTTTACATCTAATGGGATAGAAACATTATCAGCTATATGGTATGAAGGCGCTTCCACGGTAAATTCCTTGCCAAATTCAATATGGTGTTCAACAACATATTGGTTTACCATGAATTCATAATAGTTTGTTCGTTTACGCCCCATAAACAAATGAAATGAATTAACAGGAATATACCAGCCTGTCATGATTTTCCATAAAACTTCATACGAAAACTTCGTCCCTGTTTCTTCCGTCTTATCAACAAAACAAACATAAAATTTATGTCCCGAAAACTTACCGAAATAGAAACAAAGCTTCTCTTTCACTGTATCAAAAATCGGAAACAACTCGTCGTCTTTCAACTTCATATCCTGTTTCAAATCTTTAATAACATCCACAAAAATCACCTCTAACACTCTAACAAATAGTTTTTACGTTATCTTCTTTCGGCGAATGCGGTTCTTTATGGTACAGATACCGCCAACTTGCCCTTTCCCGCATCCTGTATCGTCCGACCTTTCTGTATTGTTCTACTTCTTTTGCGTACTTTGTTGTGTCAGCTTCCACATATCGGCAAACAACTTCTTTATCATCGGGTGTAAAAAGACAATTCACGGAAGGAAACGCAACCCCATCTTCCTCAGTAACCAAACACATTAGATTTAATAAATCTTTTGCCATATATTTAGCCTGTTGCCACGTTTTCCCTTGCGTCACGCCACCCATTAACTCAATCCAATCAGGAAATCTCACAATCCAAACTTTCCCTTTTTTATCCCATTCAAAAATACATGGATAGGTGTACTTTGCCATGCCTTACAATCCTCCAATCACACGTTCCAACACAATCTGTTTATGGCGCAACTTCAAAACCCGTTCTACATCCGCATAAGAAACTGTGCTATCGAATTTATCTTTTTCCCATTGAAAATCGTCTTTGGATAAATTGTATTGATTGACATACTGCGCAATATATCGGTTCTTTTCTTCCACCGTAGGATTATTGAACTGCATTGTTATATCAAACCGACGCAGGACGGCATTGTCTAACATATCGGAACGATTGGTTGCGGCAATAAAAAACACAGTCGGGCGAATCCGTTCAATGTTTAACAAAAGTGAAGTTACGATTGAATTCCATGCGCGTCCGGAACCGCCTGCATCCTTACCGGGATTCCCCCTGCCGGTAGCGACTGCCTCAAACTCATCAAAAAATAACACACATTCCTCGGGAAGGTATTGGAACAGTAAAGATACATTCTTTTCCGACTGCCCCAAATAAGAATCCAGTATGACTGAGGAGTTCGTATTAAGTAACGGAATCCCCATCTTTTCCGCTAACGCTATAGCATAGCTGGTCTTGCCGTTACCTGGCGGTCCTTCCAATAATAATTTATTAATGGGACTCAGACCATTCGCAATCAAAACATCTTTATGTTCCCATTCCCTTAAAATGCGTTCCGTATAGATTTTTATAGTGTCAGAAAGAAAAATGTCATCAAACGTACAGTTACGATACGGGGCGGAAATTAAAGTTTTTATACGGTAATCCAGTTGCGCAATCACAGCCATTCCTTCCCGCTGGCGGTACTCGTCATACATTCGTTGTAAAGCAACCCGCACAGAGCTTCCCTCTTTTTCATTAGAAATGCAGGAAGCGAACGCCTGATGCACTTCTTCTTTTTCACCCCGTATCAACCCATAAAGTAAGGGCTTTAACAAATCAATTTTCATCCGTACTATCCTCTTTTGAAATGAATTTTATTTGTACCCATTATAACACATTTATATATTTTCGTAAATACGCTAACACGTAATACAAAATGTAAAAAACAGGAAACCCAACCAAGGATTCCCTGTTCTTAAAACAAACATTATTTACTTAATCCGTCCAACTCACGGTCAAATCCTTTTATCTTTTGGAATTTGCGTTTTAAAGGACGGGACGCATATTCATTGACAACCTGCGCAGTTTGGTCGTTGCATTCTGCAATCCGTTCCGCTTCCGCTTTACGATGCAGTAAATCGTTCTGCACCAGTTTGGCAAGATGAAGGTCTTTTTGCAAAGTAAAAGGCGTAACGGTTTCTCTATGTCCATGATAATTCGGCGCATAGGTCATATCATATTTAACAACACAAGAATAGGTATCCTGCCTCATAAGCTTACCATCCTGCTGCTGTTCCTGATACGTCTTCCTTGCCCATGTATCTGCCTGCATAAACAAATCGCTCTTCAGTCCTTTTGCGACCTGCATCTGCATGGCGGTCAATTTTTGGGCGACAAAAAAGACCTGTTCTTTGTTACGAATGATGGTAATGCTTTCCACCTGTACCATAGAAACTTTAATTGGCTCATAAAACTTAGGCGCAATAGCAACAGGCTGCCAAACGATTGCTTTCTTTTCATCATCCCGTTTCACCTTATCAGCCAAATTCAGACGGGTAAGTTCCTCGAACAGCTCTTTCATTCGGACATCCCACGGTTTTTCTTTCGGAAAATCCTTTTCTTCCAAGACCTGTTCCTGTTCTTTATTCTTTCCTTTACGGAACATCCCCTGTAATGTATCGGAACAAGTTGTGATATCGACAGATTCGGTTAAATGTTCCAAAGCGGCTTGCAGCACATCTTCTTTCCCCTTGATTTTTTCCGTAGGGATGTAAGCGACGGTATATTTACCATCCTTTTTAATATGTACGCCGCTTACCTTTTCTTTTTCATCAAAAACAGTAACCTCATCCGGCGACAAGACTTCGGGAATAATAACATTCTCTTTTTTCTTTTCATCCATAATAACCACCTCTTAAATTTAAATTTTTACAAATTCATTTTACCCCTTTATGAGAAAAAGCTTCCTACAAAAACAAAAAAGCGGGCATAAAACCCGCTTTAAGTGAACCGCAGCAATTCATAGAGAATTACCGCTTCCTGTTTTACAAACAGGCATGACCTCGGGTTGTTCAAAGCCCTACGCATTAAAAGAAAGGTCAATGAAGGAAAAAGAATGGAAAATTAGCTCGCAAACAATTCTTTGATATCGGAAGGCATTTCCTTATCTTTTGTTTTCCGAAGATACTGGACGACCATAGAACGGTCAAGACCGTACATTTCCGCAAGTGCAGAGATAGAATATTTCTCATGCAATTTACGCATCTCCCAAATAATATCGGGGGTAATCCAATGGGGCTTGTTATAATACAAAGCCCTGGCCTTTTCCGGCGTACATCCGTGAACAATAGCGATAGCAAGGCAGAAATAACCGTCATTACAGGAGTCGGGATTCACATCATACAGCGTTTTTTGTGGCTTATCATCTCTCATAATCCTGCTCCCCCTTGATTTCCTTTTTTAACACAGTAAAAAATGCTTTCTTGGTTTCTTCGGGGGTCAGCTTCAATATATTGCTAATCAGGATGATTTCCTGTTGCCGAAACGAAATTCGATTCTTTAATTTCAATGATAAAGTAACAGGATTCAGCCCTACGGTGTGGGCAAAGTTTTTATCCGTACCGAATTTCTCGCGGATTTTTCCACGCAGGAAAGAATAATCAAACTTCACATTCTGCTTCTGTTCTTTCATAATAAAACACCCTTTACAAAAGACATGATAATTTAAATTAATTCTATTTTGCCATAAGGGAACATATTCCCCCAAACGGAAACAGTTAAACGAAATTTTTAACAGTATTAAAACTTTTGTTTAACTTGTTATTTTCATCTTACCATGTTATACGCAATTTGTAAAGAGTGAATCTAATATAATTATTTTGTTTTACAAAATAAAATTTTGTTTTTCTTAAATTCCGTATTGATTTTTACTAATTCTCGTGGTATCATAAAAATCAAGAAGAACACTGAACGCAGTGTGTGGAACGGAATGAAAGGACAATCGGAGAAAGGGAGAGGATTATGGACAGTAAGGAACAGTTATTGAAGGAAGAAGGAATCAAGTATGCGCCGTTGCAGGAAAACGAAAAAGGGCAGGCTGCTTTCACCAACCCCAATTCTGTTGCATTCCGTTTGCGCCGTCTGTTGGAGATTAAAGGCATTAAAGGCGTTGACCTGGCCAAAGCCGTCGGCATCCCCTATGGAAGCTTTTGCCAATGGACAAGCGCACGGAACATTCCCAGACAAAAAGCGCTGGTTGCTATCGCATTATATACAGGTGTAGACATCTTATGGCTGCTTGGTAAAAAACCGCTGGAAGATATTTATCCCGAACCCAACCCCAATGATGAAGAGAACGAATTATTGGAGCTGTATCGGAAGCTCCCGCGGGATAAACAACAGTTATTTGTCATGATGCTCCGCACCGGCTTTTTAAAATAACCACAGGACAGAGATATATAATAAAAGAAGAAAAATAAAAATGCACCTACGGCATTACACCGTAAGTGCATTTCTTTTTTATTTTTATTTGGCAAATAACATTTTTATTTTTATGCCCGTCGCTTTATCCTGTTATTACCTTTCATCCATCCCCTGCCCGTTTCTTTCGTTTTCTTTTTTGCGGATATATTCATCCACTCTGACTTTGGTAAAGTAGTCATATCCGTCGTCCTTCGTTTTAACATCAATCTTTCCGGACATACGGAGACAGTCCAACACGCCTAATACATAAGAACATTTATGCAACGCAAGATTTGAACGTCCTTTTGTCTTTGCCATACGGTCTTCCGCTATTTCCTCGCTGGTCCGTAAAAGTTCCTGCCGTATATTCAAATCTATTTTCTTCAATTGGGAAACAAGCTCTGCCCGTCTTATCTTATCCATATCTATTCCTTCATTCCTTTCTTTATTGACTTCCTGCTAATTCGCATTCGCATATTCTATAACCATTATATAGCAATCAATGGGTTTTTGACAAGATGATTACAGTCCGTTATTATTTCGTTTAACATAATTGCGTATTTACCATCCTGCGATTCTTTGGTATAATTAAAGATGGAAAAATAAGGGTCAGAAAGGAAGCATAGCATGATAGCGAAACTGAAAGAGATTTCGGTAAAATTTGATACAGACGGCGAGCCAAAAGTTACTATCACCGTAGATAAATCAGACGAAAGCAGTCTGAAAGAATTTTTGAATATGTTACAAAAAGGCAAAGAATATATTGTCCAAATAGAGCCAAAGCCTAAAGGAAAACGCAGCATATCGGCAAACGCCTTATTATGGAGTATTATCGGGAAGATGGCAAAAGAGATGTGGCCGCTTACCAAAGAGGAAATTTACCGTCATATGCTTCGTCAGGTCGGTGTTTACGAGTGTTTTACAATACGGGAAGACGCCTATCCTTATCTGATAAAAGACTGGGAGAAGCGGGGGACGGGATGGTTCACAGAAGTCCTTTCCCCCGCAAGGGATGGGATGATAGATGTTGCCTGTTATTACGGGACTTCCTGTTATGACACGAAAGATATGTCCCGTTGCATTGATTTCCTGTTGGAAGAAGCAAAACAGATGGAAAGTGACTGCCTTCCCCTTCCCTTGCATGAGATAGAGAAAATAAAAAAGGAATGGGGTACGGGAATAGAAAAAGCGTCTGCATAATCTGTAATTTTATTGCACTTATTTGCGTATTGACTTTTTATGTAGTGCATTATATAATGGAATTACAAAAGCGGTAGACTTTGATTTTTGAATTTAAATTTGCAAAGGAGTAGTAAAGTATGAACAAAATTGAACTGTATGGAAGACTGACCAACGACCCTGAGATTCGCACGACCGCAAGCGGTAAGAATAGCGTTCGGTTCACGGTAGCTGTAAATCGTCCTTTGAGTCCCGATGCGCCGAAAGAAGCACAGAAAGCAGATTTCATTCCGTGTACTGCCTTCGGCAAGCGCGGGGAAGTTATCGCCCATTATTTCAAGAAAGGACATCGCATCGTATTGGACGGCGAACTTCGTATCAACCTGTATGAAAAGAACGGTCAGCGCATGAGCTACACCGAAGTTTGGGTAAACAACATTGATTTTGTAGAAACCAAAGCCGAAGCGACAGCAAAAACGGGGGGTGCGGCAACCAAGACTGCCGAAAATGCACCGTACAATTCGCCGATGGACGAAGAGATTCCGTTCTGATACGGCTGAACAGGTAAAAGAATGGGGAGTGGAAGAAACTCCCCTTTTTTTATATATCCAAAAATTGTGTTTTACATGTTAACGGAGACAAATATGCGTACAATGAAATTCTTAAAATGTTTATTGGTCTTTTTCGCGGTTATTATCCGCACATTAGAAATTACAGCATATACACCGGCCGAAGCGCCGAACCAAACCGCAAGCGGGATATGGCCGGAAATGGGAGTTACCTGTGCAGCCGATTATATTGCGGGTATGAAAGTACCATTTGGGACGGTCATTGAGATACCCGGCATGGGAAGTTATATCGTACAGGACAGGTTTGGCGCAGGGCATGACGACTGTGTAGATTTATTCATGTTAAGCGTAGACGACGCCCGTCGCTGGGGACGACGGACGTTAAAATGTAAAGTTATCTTCCCCGACACTTAAAACAAAGGAAGTGAGATGAATGGTTTATCTAAAATTAAAGCATGCTGTCATTGCTTTGGAGCATTCCTTGGACATTGATGAAAATATGTATGAATTTGTGGATAATGACGGCGTAAGCTGTAAAACCCCATTAGGCGATATTTCCGTAAAAGTGAACGCAGGGGAAAACACTTACACGCTTGCAACCTTCCCTAACACGGAAGAAGGAAGCCAAAAAGCATATTTGCTGGTAGATACCATATGGAATCAGATACACCAGAATCATGACCGAAAAAACATCTGCGTAGAAATTTCAGAAGTGTTGCGTTCTATAAACAAGGAAGAAAGGAAACATCATGCTTAATCGTTGGCTGGCAATTATTGCCATGGTCTCATGTATCGCATTAAGTGGTTGCCATTTTTTCAAAGCAAATCAGGCAGAACCGATACCAAAAACAAATTTGCCCGCTGTAACGGTGCATTCTGTTCATCCTGACGATATTCCTGCTTATACGGGAGCAAAAGCATATGCCGTGATAAATGGTAATATTCCCTTTTTCACAGAAGCGGATGTACAGGAAGGTCGAAAGCAAAGCTTTGAACGCTATGCCCCGCTGGATGAATTAAAACGCTGCGGTGTTGCGTATGCCCGTATAGGAAAAGATGTGATGCCGACAGAAAAACGCGGTCCTATCGGTATGGTAAAGCCGTCCGGTTGGCAGTTAGCA
>AUXO012452261.1_pt1 | contig 10438 bp, 7 predicted proteins | sample 768731 | NCBI WGS metagenome assembly AUXO01 (sample SAMN02715735, study PRJNA202380) | gut metagenome | biome: sheep rumen | host: Ovis aries | place: New Zealand: Palmerston North | reverse complement strand
ATTAACGAAAGCATGCTTTCTGATGTGTTATATTCATATTCAAAGAGAGCAAAGAATTATCGTGATAAGAGAAGAAAGTATAAAGGCCGTAGTCACTATGAACGATATAAGACCGCAGATATTGATAAATGTAGTGAAAAGATAGATGAGTATTATGGTAAAAAAGATGCGATATTAAAGCATTATCCCAAATACGCAAAATGTATACATAAAGTCATGGAGGGTCACAGAATTCGCATCTATGATTATGAAGATGAATGGAATTCTCTTGAGGGTGAAATATCTCTATATCTAAATGGAAAACCCTCGAAAGTGAAATACTATAGCAATTATTTTGATAAAGATGAAGAACAAGTTGTGTTCTTCTGTGACATATGGGAAAACTATTATCTTTACTTCGTTTTCTTTGAAATAGGGACACACTCCTTCCATAATCCTATTGAAGAAAAAGACCTGGATGAATATAAAAATCTGGAGATAGTAGAACTACCGGAATTGGTCACAGATGGAACTGACATAAATAACCTGCTTTCCATACAGTTTTGTGATAAAGTTCATAACTTTATTATACATCAACCAGATTAATATCCCTGCGAAATAATCCTAAATTATTGATAAAAAGAGTGGAATATTTCAGGTAATAGGGTTAAAATAAATACATAAGATGTTCTTTTCGTGTAAAAACTTCACAAAACACCCCAAAATAATGCTTTGTATTTGATTTTTTTGTAACTTTGTAAGGAATTTTCTCAACCTATATAAAAGAACCTAAATGCCTCAGAATAAGAATGCAGTCATAAGATATCGGGCACTGGACAAATGCTTCAGTGATTTCCGTCATAGGTATTATATGGACGACCTTATAGAGGCTTGTGCCAGAGAATTGATTGACTACACCGGTACTGATAGTGTTAGTCGTCGCACTGTGTTCGATGATATAACCTTCATGGAGAGTTCTCAAGGCTGGAGCATACCACTTGAGAGAATCAAGGATGGTAAGAGGGTCTATTATAGATATAAGTACAGGGACTTTACCATCAACAATAAGGAACTAACAGCAGACGAAATTTCTCAATTGAAGACCACGATTATGACCATTAGTCGTTATAGGGGTTTACCTTCAACAGAGTGGCTTGAGGAAGTTATCTCTAACCTTGAATATCGTTTTGACCTAAAGAGTCATAGCGATAATGTCCTTAGTTTTCAGCAGAACAAAGACTTAAAAGGCATCGAGCATTTATCCTCACTTATTGATGCTGCTTCTAATAAGCAAACCATCTTGGTGCATTATAAAAGTTTCTCGGGCAATGAAGAGCAGTGGACTATCTATCCATATTTTTTGAAACAATATAATAACCGCTGGTTCCTTTTCGGTTGGAACAAGGAAAGAAATGCTTTATCCAACATCGCACTTGACCGTATAGTTTCAGTGAAGAAAACTGACCTACCTTTTAGGGAGAATACAGAAATAAACTTCGAGACATATTTTGACGATATAATAGGCGTGACCCACCCAGGCAAAGAGATTGCCAAGCAAACTATCCGCTTAAAGTTTGATAAAAATCGTTTCCCTTATGTCGTATCAAAACCCATTCACTCTTCTCAACAAGTTGTGAACGAAGAAGAAGGAATTATAGAAATTTCTGTTATACCGAATAAAGAATTAGAGTCTCTGTTATTTTATTTTGGATCACAAGTAGAAATCCTTTCTCCAGAGGACTATAGACAGCAATTTGCAGAAAAAATCAAAGAAAATTTCAAGAAATATTTTCCTGTGCAGATAGATTGCACAGAAGAAGTATAACTTTGCAGTCGAAATTGATTGTATAACTCTAAATCGTATTGTTGCAAATGAGAAACAACACTGTAGTAAATCACGAAAATGAGGGTTCCATGAATATAATTCTGCGCCAGTTGTCAAGCATATATGGCCAGTCTCTGAATCCCTATTTGGCTGCTAAGTTGATAGGCATATTGCTTGTTCTTAAAAAGCGTGGTGTCTATGAAGAGCTGTTTGATGAAAGTACACGTTTGGCTTTGTTAAATGATAACAAATGCCTATCGAAAGATTTGATTTCTATATACAATGAGGTCATTGAGGAGATAAAGGAAACAACTCCGTTAGAAAAATTCGATCAGATAGTAAGCGTCGTTTTAGTATCTGAATTTAGTGAAGGGGAATATCTTCGTTGGTATGATTATTGCTTGGAAGAATTAGAGACTAAGGGACATCCTTTTGCTCCGTTCTCTGCTCCTGACACATTTGCAACACTGATTGACGCTTTCCTTCCTGCCGACACAGATAGCGTGTTCAATCCTTTCGGAGGAATGATGCATTTCGCAACAGATATAGAGCGTTATAGCTCAATGGATGCCTGCGATATTAATCGTGAAGCATGGATGATTGGATTGCTGCGAGTTGAACTTTCAGATAAAGTTGGTAAGGTTTCGTACTTCAATCGTAATGTTGATTCATGGACATCCAAACATTACGATGCTATAGTGGCGATGCCTCCATTTAATGCCAAAATACAGATGCAGCAACCATCTCCTTTTGTTAGTCCCCGTAATACAGAGGAGATGGAAGGTATTGTGATTTCACGATTTGCAGAGAGCACAAATGCGAATGGATGTTGTATTACGTTTGTATCTCCATCTGTTTTGTGGTCATCAGGAGAAAAAACTCGCATACGCGAATGGGCAACAAAGAATCGGTATATAGATACAATTATATTGTTGCCTAAGAACATGTTGAATTTTACCAACATTCCAGTTGCGTGTCTGATATTGAGAAAGAACTCCTATCATAAGGACGGAGTGCGAATGATAGACGCATCCGATTACTTTACTACTCATCAATATAAGTATTATCTGAGTATTGGTGATATAATGAATGCCTATCATGCTGATATCGACAAGGTTTCTGCAACAATTCCTTTTGAGAAAATTGAGGAAAATGAGTGTTCCTGGAATGTTCAAGACTATCTTAATCAGCAGGAAGTCGATTGTCCAGAAGGCTATACTCTTGGCAGAATTGAAGATGTAATTCATTTTCCACGTGTTGGACGCTCTACAGATAATCATATAGACAATGTTGTTCAAATTTCAGATTTGTCAGATGACTGGACACGCCCTTATGTAGATATTGATGCCATTGAAAGGAAGAGTTCTGTTCGCGGATGTGCAAAGGTAACAGAGGAGGCTATACTTATCTCTACTATTCGCACGTTAAAACCTTCTATCATAAAGGCATCAGTTGATAAGCCTGTTTTTGTGAATCCTAACATTTTGGTAGCAATACCAAATGAAGGTTTGGATGCAGAATATCTATGTATGGTTTTGGCAAAAACCGAAATACCTGTAATAGGATTGGGTGTTCCACATATTTCCAAAACCCGTCTGTTATGTCAGCAGATAGCATTTCCAAGCATTGAGCAGCAGCGTTCTACTTATAAAGAGGCTCGTCATGCGGCTTTATTGGAACAAATCAAATCTCTGCATTTAGAAGAGGTTCTTGACAGAAGAATCTCTGAATACACCAATGAGATTCGCTCTCGTAAGCATGATATGAAACCCCACCTAAGACAACTCTCCAGCGCATGTAAGAATCTGGAATACTATCTTACTCATAAGGAGGAATTTTCTGACAATGATTTTCTGAAGGGGATGAAAGAAGAAGTTTTCAATCAAAAGAAGGCAATTGAATCTTTGTCAACACTACTCAAAATTTTCTCACGTGAGGAAAAATTTGGTACTCCAGAGGTTATAAATATTGACGAATACCTCTTGGAGAACTACCTTGATGGTGACAACTATGAGATTGACCATGATACAGACTTTGAAGCATTGGCTGATTATGGTTTTGAAATACCTGAGGAATTGAAGAACCCATCATACACCGTAGTCGATGGCAAGATCAAATTTAAAGGTGAGGGCAAGGGTTTTGTTGAGGGCGTAAATGTGCTAATTGCGAAAGATGATTTGCAACGTTTGTTTGATAACATCATAAACAATGCCATTCAGCATGGCTTCACTGATCCAGAAAGGCATGATTATAATATAACAACATGCCTGTCAATTGATCCGAAACGCGAAATGTTCCAAATTGACGTTATCAATAATGGCAATCCTCTTCCTGAAGGCCTAAACAAATTGCGTTATGGACTCAAGGGAGAAAAGGCTGGCGCAACAGCTGGCACAGGAGAAGGTGGCTATATCGTCAGGTCTATAGTAGAACATTATAAAGGCGACTTTGATTTGTTCTCTATTGAGACAGGGAATAATACACTAACAACGATAAGAATCCTATTACCAATATATAGAGCCGATGAATAATCTTTATCACATAATCTGGATAGATGACGAATGGGAGAAAATGACTTCCTTCGTGAAGTACTGTAAGTTTGAACATAACATAGAACTTACTCCTTTCAAAACACAGAAAGAGGGATTGGATGCTTTCGCACAAAATCCCTCCTATTGGGATGCTATTATACTTGATGCCAAAGTACTGGATAAAAGTACAACAGAGTTTGCTAACATCAAAAGCTTATATAAAGCAGTGAACAGGTTACAATCGGAGTTCAAGGATGTACCTTACTTTATTTCTACAGGGCAACCTGACCTCATGGATACAGACCTATTCGATGCTTACTGTCAAACTACGTACAGTCATCGCTACTATGAAAAAGTAGAAGATGATGAACAATTATGTATTGACATAATCAGTTCAATAGAAAACAAACCACAAAGAAAAATAATAAATAAGTATCCAGAAATTTTCTCTTGGCTTCCGAGTGAAATGTATGGAGAAATTATTGACATCTTAACTGTTATTGAGAATGGTGATTCCAAGAATTCTACGGTGTTCAACAATATTCGTAAGATTCTTGATTGGATAATGTCAGAACTCAATACATACGGAATATTAGCTATTCCGTTTAATGGCACCAATCTCAATGATTGTAGTCGATTCCTTGCCTGCGATGAACTTCAAGAATATGTACCACAATATATACAACGACAACTTCACTCATGTTGTGCAATAGCCAATGAAGGCTCTCATCGTCTTAAAATAGATGAGGATGTTCGTAATGGAACTGCCCCATTCTTAATCAGGTCAACAATATATGAACTTCTTAATGTATTAATGTGGATGCATCAACTACCGAAGGATGGTGAAACCCAAAGGAAGATAACAAATATTGCTGTAAATTGTGTTTCAGGTTTAAAAAAATCCTCTTCACCTATAACAGAAGAACCGAGTGAACCTCAGTATGATGAGGAACTTCACGTTTGGCACTGTGGTGATACTATGTTAGCACTAAAGTTTTGGGATGGAGGTAAAGTGTCACTTTGTGACAGGCAAGAAAATACATCCAGCAATCCAAAAATAAAAGAAAGATATCCCTTTTTTGCTAAATATACCAAAATATAATTTTCCTGTGCAAATAGATTGCACAGAAGCATGTTAACTTTGCACTCAGAAACAGTAAAAAGGAGTCAAATATGGTTACTGAGAAATATTTCAACGAGTTGAAGGAAAACATGATGCAGAAGAGTGTTGATTCTCTTATTAGTGAGTTCAACAGACAGGTGGGCAGTAATGCCTGGACATCCCTGAGAGGAGTGCACGATTCTGTGCTTATTGACACCCTGATAGCAAAGGGAATAGATGTCGCTACCATTTATGATGGTGTTGACATTTCCTTTAAGCATAAGGTGAAACTGAGTGAGGATAAAACTCGCATAATTCTTGCCTAAACCTTAATTTGTCACGATTTTTTTAGGGATTATCGCAAAAACTTGTTACCTTTGTAAGCAATTGCGATGTTGCAGTTTATTCTACGAATAACTAAAACAGCAGTAAAAACACTTGTATAGTAAACCTAAGATACGCTTAAACATAACATGAGTATAGACGAAAGACAGCAGCAGACTACCATCAACGTACAGGAGAAGGCAAACCTTATTTGGGCTATAGCCGATAAGTTGGTGGGAGTTTATAAACCCCACGAGTATGGTAATGTAATATTGCCTATGTGTGTCATCAAACGATTTGAGGACACCCTGGCTCCTACCCGTGAGAAGGTGTTAAAGACCAATAAGGAACTGGATGAGAAGAATATCGAGATGAAGCGTGGCTTCCTCGAAAGGGCTGCTGGTCAGAAGTTCTATAACCTTAGCCGTTTTACCTTTGATACCCTGCTGGCTGATGCTGATAATATCAAAGATAACTTTGAGTCCTATCTCAACCACTTTTCTGAGAATGTAATCGACATCATACACCGTATGGAGTTCCAGAAGGAGATAGACAAGATGGCTGAGAACGGTTTGCTCTATCTGGTCATCAAAGAATTCTGCACCACCAAGGCTTATCTGGGAGCCGACAAGGTTTCAAGTGTTGATATGGGTTACATATTCGAAGAACTTGTTCGCAAATTCTCTGAGAGTTATGATGAACAGGCAGGAGCACACTTTACAGCTCGCGATATTATCAACCTTATGGCTGAACTGCTTGTAGGTGATGATGAGGAACGGATGGAGGAAGAAGGCATCATAGCCACTATCTATGATATGGCGATGGGCACCAGCCAGATGCTTTCATGCCTTACTGACCGTTTCATGCAGATTGACCCTGATGCTGAGGTTACCAGTTACGGTCAGGAACTCAACAACCAGACCTTTGCTATTGCTAAGGCTGACACATTGATTCGTGGAGGTAATGCTGATAATATGCGACAGGGCGACACACTGGGTGATGACCAGTTCTCAGGCTATAAGTTCGACTACATCATTTCCAATCCTCCTTTCGGCATAGAGTGGAAACCTGCTCGTGCTAAGGTGGAAGAGGAGCATCGTCTTGGAGGCGCAGGACGCTTTGAGCCTGGTTTGCCTGCTATAGGTGACGGTCAGATGCTGTTCCTTCTTAATGGTGTGGCAAAACTAAAGGATGAGGGCAGAATGGCAATCATTCAGAATGGCTCTTCACTCTTCAAGGGTGATGCTGGTAGTGGTGAGAGCAACATTCGTGGTTATCTGCTCGACCACGACTGGCTTGAAGCAATAGTCCAGTTGCCTACCGACCTCTTTTATAACACTGGTATAGCCACATATGTATGGATAGTTACCAAGAATAAAGCCAAAGAACGTCTGGGCAAGGTTCAGCTTATAGATGCCAGCCAATGTTCAGAGAAGCGTCGCAAGCCTCTTGGCAATAAGCGTGTAGAGATTTCCGACTTCTGTCGCGACCTTATTATGCAGGCTTATCATGGTTTCAATGACTTCGTTTATAAGGCAACCACCCCTGATGGTGTGGAGATACAGGTGGAGAGCCGCATAAAGGACAATGATGACTTCAAGTATCGCAAAATCTTCATCGACCGTCCTCTGCGTGTGGTGTTTAAAAATCCTCAAATGCCTGATAGTTCTGTTAAGTTGTCAGAGGCAGACCGCAAGGTGATGCAGACCTATGTAGATGCCTACAACGCCCACTATCAGGGTAAGCGACTTGCAGACAGAGATTTCTTCCAGAGGATAAAAGCCAAAACTTCGCAAAAGGTTACTAAGGCTCAGATTAAGAAAATACGCCAATATCTCGGCATCAAAGACGAGACTGCCGAAGAGGTGTATGAAGACCCATTCAACCTGCGTGAACGCACCTATGTGTGGGACCCCGACCTTGCTGATACTGAGATAATACCTTGGAAGGAAGACCAAGGTATGTATCTGGAAATTAACGTAGCTCCTTATGCTCCAGACTATCATGTTGACGAAGATAAGACTCGCACAGGCTACGAGATACCTTTCACTCGTGAGTTCTATCGCTATACCCCATTGAAGCCAAGCGCAGACATATTCCAGAGTCTGAAGGAACTGGAGCGTCAGGAGAGTGAGTTGATGGAGAAGTTGTTACACTAAAACAATTATGATGATGGACAAGCAAGAACTGATAAAGAATAACGATTCACTCGTAGAGGATATTCGCTCCATAATAGAACATGGCCGTCAGGTGGCTTATGCAGCGGTTAGCCAAACGGCTATTGCTACGTATTGGAACATAGGCAGACGCATAGTGGAAGAAGAGCAAAGCGGACAGGCAAGGGCTGAATATGGCAAGCAGCTTATACCCATGCTGGCTGAGCATCTTACGCAGGAGTATGGTTCTGGCTATGGCAGACGCAACCTTGCCTATTATCGTCAGTTCTACCTTACTTTTCATGATTGGGAGATTTTGCACGAACTCGTGCAAAATCTTACTTGGACCCATGTCAGGAGAATACTTTCCGTTACCAATCCTCAGGCACAGCAATGGTATCTGAAGGCAGCTTCAGACAATATGTGGAGCACTACAGAACTTGACCGCAATATCTCCACACAGTATTATGAACGACGATTGGCAGCTCAACTGCCTGTCACTGAATCTGATTTGCCAAAGGAAACCAACAAAGACCCTATGGAATACATTAAGAACCCTGTGGTGGCAGAGTTTATGGGCTTTCGTAACGGAGCGTCATACTCGGAGTCAGAGCTTGAGCAGGCACTCATTGACAACCTTGAGAAGTTCATTCTCGAATTAGGCAAGGGCTTTGCCTTCGTAGAGCGTCAGCAACACATAGTGACTGATACTGCTGACTTCTTTATCGATCTGGTTTTCTATAATTTCAAGATGAAGCGTTTTGTCATCTTCGAACTGAAGACCCACAGCCTGACACATAAGGACATAGGACAACTTGACATGTATGTTCGCATGTATGATGACTTGGTAAAAGGAGAAGACGACGAACCCACCATTGGGGTGCTACTCTGCACAGATACAGACAAGACTATAGCTCGCTACTCTGTATTGAATGGTAGCGACCAGATATTTGCAGCTAAATATATGACCTATATGCCAACAGAAGAAGAGCTTCGCCGTGAGATAGAGCAGCAAAAGCAATTCTTAATGGAGCAACAAAAGGACAAAAACGAGAATCAATAATGGAGAGGCAATATAAAGATAGTGGCATAGAGTGGATTGGCAGGATTCCAAGGGAGTGGAAGATGCAACCTTTGGTAATTTATTTTGCTGAGAATAACAAACCGAATTCTGATTTGTATTCGATTAACGCATTGCAATTTAAGTATGGTGAAATCATACAGAAACCAAACAACGGCAAAGAGTTGTCGGATAAAGACCGTGAATTATTAGAAAAATACACGGTGGTTGCTCCTAATGACATTATTGTAAATGGACTTAATTTGAATTATGACCTGAAATCTTTGCGTATAGCTAAAGTGCGTGAAGATGGTATAATCACATCTGCATATATAGTTTTAAGACCACGCAATGGAGCAAATGCTTCATATTATAACTATTATCTTAAAGCTTTAGACTTTCAAAAGATATTTCATGGTATGGGTGTTGGAATTCGTCTTACACTCAGTTATAATGAACTCCGTTCTATGCTCATTCCTGTTCCCAATGTTCAAGAACAACAGCGAATAGTTGATTACCTTGACAAGAAGTGTGAGGAGATAGATTCTTTGGTAGAATTGCAGGAGCAGATGATAGCGCAATTGACGGAGTATAAGCAGTCTGTCATTACTGAGGCTGTGACCAAAGGACTTGACCCTACTGCCCCACTCGTTTCCTCTGGCATCGACTGGATTGGGGATATACCTAAGGGATGGAAAGTTAACAAAATCAATCGTTTATTTAGAATGATTGGAAGTGGGACTACTCCTAATTCTTCTGATGATGAAGCATACATGGGTACCATCAACTGGCTACAATCTGGGGATATTAATGGAGGTATTCTCACAGAAGCAAAAAATCAAATATCTGAAGCTGTCTTATCAAAGTATGCAGCACTGTCCATATATAGAGCTCCTTTTATAATTGTCGCAATGTATGGGGCATCTGTGGGCAACATCTCTATATCACAAATAGATGCCTGTGTGAATCAAGCTTGTTGTGTAATGAGTAAACCAAAAATTAATTTGAGTTATGCATTTTATGCCATGAAATCTGCTCAGCATTATTTGATTTTCAAGGCTGTTGGTGGTGGCCAACCTAACATAAGCCAATACACATTGAGGCAGTTATGGATACCAGAGCCATCATTCTCAGAGCAACAAGCAATTTCCTCATATCTTGACAAGAAATGTGGGGAGATAGACGACTTGATTGCTATGAAGCAGAAGAAGATAGAAACGCTGAAGGAGTATAAAAAAAGCATGATATACGAGGCTGTAACTGGAAAAATTGAAATATCATGAATGGAAAAACTGTTATAGTAATAGGCAACGGATTCGACTTGGATTTGGGCTGGCGTACAAGTTACAAAGACTTTTATGATGTCCATAAAGGGTGGAATATGCACAAGTCTAATCATGATGACTTGTTTCAATATGTTATAAAATGTGTTGCAGATAACTGGTTTGATTTTGAGCGCAC
>AUXO013568115.1_pt1 | contig 10439 bp, 11 predicted proteins | sample 768731 | NCBI WGS metagenome assembly AUXO01 (sample SAMN02715735, study PRJNA202380) | gut metagenome | biome: sheep rumen | host: Ovis aries | place: New Zealand: Palmerston North | reverse complement strand
TCTTGATACTTATGACTATTTAGCTCGCATGTATGACCCTTCATTGGGCAGATTCATGTCTGTAGATCCGCTGAGCGAGAAATATTATAGTATAAGTCCGTATGTGTATTGTGCGGATAATCCGGTAAAACATGTTGATCCGGATGGAAGAAAAATAACACATTATTACCAGTCATGGCTAGGAATAAATCAGCGTAATGGGGATATTTTTTTGCAGAATAGAAACATGCAGAACGTTAAAAGAGCATATCAAATTTTTGGACAAACTAAGAAAGGCTCTTCTCTAATATCTTCGTTTGTTTCTGGTAGAAATAGTGCATATGAATTAATGCTAGTTACAGGGCACTATATATCTGATAATCAAAAGAAATTAGCCCATGTGGATACCAAATTGTTGGGTCATAGTGAAATCCGTTTCGATTCCGAAAGTAACAATTTAAAATTTGTAGTGTATGTAGACGATTCTTCACGATCCATAGGAGAAATATTAGAAACGATTGTTCATGAATTCAGTGATCATATGTCAGAATCAAAAATACAGAAATGTATCAATGAATTTGAAAAATGTGGAAAAGGAGTAAAAGGGTATAAAAAAGCAAAACAAAAATTTAACGAAGTGTCACCAGAGATAGAACATAAACAACAAATTAACGGATTTGGTGAGCCGGGAACATTATATAATAGTTATAAAAATGAAATAAAAATCATTCATCCTGAATATCAGACTTTTTTTAAGTAACCAAATAAATTTTATTATGAATAAATTATTATTTATAGTTTTTTGTTTCTTTTTTATGATTTCATGTCATGATAGAAATAGTTATCAACTTCAACTTGATGATACATCAGGTTATCTGATAGAAAAGACCGGTGATAAATTGCTGCTAAGAAGGAGTAGTGAACCAGTTGAATACTCAGATGTATGGTATTTAAAAAATAATAGATATTATGATGATAGAGGTATGTTAACTATGGCACTTATTAATGATACCGCTTTTGAAATCAAGGATCCAAAAAGTATTTGGTATTATTATAAAATAAGGATTTATAAAAAGACTGATAATGTATTTGTGTATGAATCTTATAAGTGCTTTACCAATTCTATAAATGCAGTGTTGGATTTTGCAGTTTATTATGATTCAACTTATACGATCAAAAAAGTAGAATATAATTCTTTGTATTCCTTTAGAGCATCACATGAGTAATCTTAATTCATAAAGAAATAATTTTTGCTGGCATGTGTATCCATTGACGATGGCGCAGAACCTGCAGATACCTATATGACAACCAAAAATTTCATGCAGAATAGTCATGGTCCAACGCATTATACTTACAATGCCAATGGAGCAGTTGTGACGGATGCCAATAAGTGTGTGGTATATACGGAATATGATTCGATGTATGGTCTTGAAATGTATGATTATGGAGCACGACTATATAACGGACAGTGTATAAGTAAAAAATATTATGATTGCCTCCTAACCTTGTTTGATTAGGAGGCGTTAAAATTATATCTAAGTTTTAGAAGTTATACCCCAAAGAAATCATTAAGTTCTTATTTTTAACAGAAATATTGTCGTAATCCTTTAATAGGTTTACGAAACCCCATTCATATGCCATGCCTACGTAGTAATGCTGGCTGAAAGTTACACCTGCACCAATTTTAAGACCTGCATCAAAACGATTGGTATCGTCATCAAAGTAATCTCCACTTGCAGTTTGATTGCCACTAGACAAAGTTCCTGAACCGCCTAGGCCGTAAGCTAAGTATGGACCTGCTTCGAGTGAAATATTGACTTTATCAGAGGCTTTGATACGATAAGAGGCCAGAACAGGAACTTCAAGATAAAGTGGTTTACCTTCTGCTGAACTTTGGTTTGTTGCATCTGTGCTGAAGCCTTTTTGTGAGAAGAATAAGCCTGGCTGGATGTAGAAATTCTCTGCTACAGGGATATCTGCTATAGCACCTATGTGGAATCCTACTCGACTACCTAGATTTATACTTGCGTTAGTTTGAGAACCACTTGTAGTAATGTTGGCAATGTTCAAACCTGCGCGGATACCAAATGTTACATTGTTTTGTGCTGAAGCATTTAATGTCAGAACAGCTGTGAGAGCTGCTAAAAAGATTTTTTTCATTTTAGTGTGTATTTAATAAGTTTTATTACGATACTAAATGGTTATATTCGTATGCAAATGTATAAAAAAAATCCCGAATTATACTCAATCTATTTTACAATTCTTACATTTTCCTAAAAATCTTTTAAAAGAACCCTTTGAATGTAATTTGAGAAGCTATTTACAGAAAAATCGAATATCTGTCGTTGGTGTATATGTAAGTTATTATTATTATATTGATGGAAATGTTTTTTTACAAGCACTGTTCTTTTTTGTTTTTCACCAAGTAGAATTTTTATTCTTGCTTAAGAATTATTTTGTTTGATGTATCATTTCGTAAACTTCTTGATATATATGACAAAATGTACTTTTATTTTTTTTGTTTGATGTAATCTTTGATAAACTCTTTGATACAAAATCTAAAGTTATTTTGTTTGAAATGCTCTAATTTTGCAGAAAACAATATTAAAATAATCGAAAATAACGAAAAACAATTTTTATCGATATGAAACCTATATTATCTCTTCTCGTTATGGCTTCTTTGAGTGTAAGTAGTTTTGCTCAGGATGCTGTTTTCCAGAATTTTAAGTATACTGGTAACGAAAGTCGTTTTGCTAAAAATATCGACACCAGTAAAGAATATTATAATCCGGTATTGGCTGGTTTTTATCCAGATCCATCTTTATGCCGTAAGGGTGATACCTATTATTTGGTAAACTCTTCTTTTAGTTTTTATCCTGGTGTACCATTGAGTACGAGTAAGGATTTGATTCATTGGAAACCGGCTGGATATGTTCTCAATCGTGAATCTCAGTTGCCTTTGACTCGCCAAAATATTTCAGGTGGTATTTTTGCTCCAGCGATTTCTTATAATGAGAAGAATAAAACTTTTTATATGATTACCACAAATGTGGGCGCAGGTAACTTCTTCGTAAAGAGTAAGGATCCTGAGAAGGGATGGAGTGACCCGATTTATCTTCCTAAGGTAAATGGTATTGACCCAAGTTTCTTCTTTGATAAGGATGGTAAAGGCTATATTGTTCATAATGGTCCTGTAACAGGTAAACAGGAATATGAGGGTCAGCGTGCTATTCGTCTTTTCGAGTTTGATGTGAAGGGTGATAGCATTAAGGGCGATTTTACAGAGATTGTTCGTGGTGGTACCCACGTTCAGAAAAATCCGATTTGGATAGAGGGTCCACATCTTTTCCGTGTTGGCAAATATTATTATCTGATGTGTGCTGAAGGTGGTACCTGTGATTGGCATTCTGAAGTCATCTTCCGTGCCAAGAGTCCAAAGGGTCCTTGGGAGGAATGTCCTGATAACCCTATATTGACTCAGCGTACTGGTCTTGATCCTAACCGTCCTGATATCGTAACCAGTGCCGGTCATGCAGATATTGTGCAGAGTAAGGAAGGTGATTGGTGGGCTGTATTCCTCGGCTGTCGCCCATATCAGGATGACTTCTATAATACAGGTCGTGATACTTATCTTTTGCCTGTAACCTGGAAAAATGGTTGGCCTATTATTCAGCCTAAGAATACTGCAATTCCTGCTGTCAGCAAGATGACGAAGTGGCAGGAAAAACTGAGTGCAGGACTGAAGAATCAGGGTGAATTCTCTGGTAATTTCAGCTATGAAGATAAGTTTGATGGTGAAAGCTTAAATCAGCGTTGGATGTTCCTTCGTAATCCTTCTGCTTTCTGGAAGACCTCTTCCGAGGGATTGGTGATTTCTCCAAAACATGCTAAGATTAATGAAAAGGAGAGTCCTTCTGTTATCTTTACTCGTCAGCAGCATACTAACTTTACTGCTGAGACTACTGTTCGTTTCGCTCCTACAAGTGAAAAAACACAGGCTGGTTTGGTTTTGATGCAGAAAGAGGATCATAACTTCGTGTTTGTCAAAACTCTTCGTGCTGGTAAACCGGTACTTGTTCTTGAAAGAGCTGAACGTGGTAATGCGGTTATAGCTTCTACGGAATTGACAGGTGTACATGCTGCTGGTAACGAACCTCTTCGTCTCAAGGTGGTAGGTAACGGTCGTTACTATGATTTCTATTATGCAGAGGGTAATGCTGATTACCAGCTCTTAGCTAAGGGTGTCGATGCTGTTAATTTGAGTACACACCAGAGTGGTGGTTTCATTGGTGCGGTAATCGGACTTTATGCCGTGAAATAATAGTCTAGTTAATAAGATATTAAATGTGAAATAAATATTCCTATATCAATCTCTTCCCCCTCGTGAGAGGGGGGAGACCTAATAACCTTAATTCTTTATTGTCTTTCTCTCTTACAAAAAGGCAATAATCCTATTTAATTTATAACGGATAAGTGTGCTTTCTTCGGAGAGTACACTTTTTTTAGAGAATGATGAGTAATCATAACCAATAATAAAACCAAAAGCAATGAAAATCTTTCAAAAATTACTGCTTGCCTCTTCGCTTTTTGCGAGTCTCCAGATGCAGGCTCGTGAAATCCAAGTGAAGAGTCCTAATGGACAGATCGCCGTTACATTGAGTGATGATGCTGGTCTATTGAACTATCAAGTCAATCTTGATCAGTATACTTTTATCCTTCCTTCGCGTCTAGGTCTGAAGATGGATTTGGGTGATTATACTGATCAGCTTGCTTTGACTGAAGAATATCAAGTGAAGAAGGTGACGGATCATTATGAACTTCAAACGATAAAATGCAGCCGTGTAGACTATGAAGCTAATGAGCTTACAGCAACTTGTACTCAACATGGTAATAAGGTTTTTGATATTGTGTTTCGTGTGAGCAATCGTGATGTTGCTTATTGTTATCGTGTATATCCTCAGGGGGATAAAAACTCGGGAGTGATAACAAGCGAGGCGAGCAGTTTTAAGTTTCCGTCAAATACCACGACTTTCCTTTGTCCACAGGCTGAGCCGATGCATGGTTTTGCCGGTACATCACCAAGTTACGAAACTTCGTATACTATGGATGATCAGTTGGGTAAAAATGGATGGGGGCAAGGATATACTTTCCCATGTCTTTTCCGCGAGGGTAATGCCGGTTGGGTACTGGTTTCTGAGACGGGTGTAGATGCAAATTATGTTGGTAGTCGACTCATGGGCCATAAAGATGGTACTTATAGTATAGGTTTTCCACAGGCAGCTGAGATGAATGGACAGGGTAGTACCTCTGTAGCTATTGCCCTTCCTGGTAATACTCCGTGGCGCACGCTTACTCTTGGCAAAACGCTTGCACCTATCGTCGAAACTACTGTTCCTTATGATTTGGTGCAACCGAAATATGAAGCATCTCAACCTTATATTTATGGGGCTGGTACATGGAGCTGGATTATCCAGATGGATGGTTATACTCGCTATGATGAACAGAAGCGATATATAGATTTTGCAGCGGCTATGGGATATAAATCGGTTCTTATCGATGCTCTTTGGGATACACAGATAGGAAGAGATAAAATTGCAGAACTTGCCCGATATGGTGCTGCCAAAGGTGTGGGTATTTATCTTTGGTATAACTCTAATGGAGCGTGGAACTATGCTCCTCAAGGGCCTCGTGGTATCATGAATAATACGATAGCCCGTAAGAAGGAGATGAAATGGATGCACCAGATTGGTATACGTGGTATTAAGGTAGACTTCTTTGGTGGTGACAAACAGCCGATGATGAAGCTTTATGAAGATATTTTGAGCGATGCCAATGATTATGGTCTGATGGTTATTTTCCATGGATGTACTCTGCCGCGTGGCTGGGAGCGTATGTATCCTAATTATGTAGCCAGTGAGGCTGTTTTGGCTAGTGAGAATCTTCACTTTGGGCAGGGCGCCTGCGATGCAGAAGCCTTTAATGCTTGCATCCATCCGTTTATCCGTAACACTGTAGGTAGTATGGATTTTGGCGGAAGTACTCTCAATAAGCATTATAGTCGTGATAACCAGAAGGGTACTACCCGTAGAACTTCAGATGTTTATGCTTTGGCTACAGCCGTACTTTTCCAAAGTAGTGTTCAGCATTTTGCCATGGCGCCTAACAATCTTGAGGATGCTCCTGCATGGGCTATTGATTTTATGAAGAAAGTACCGACTACTTGGGATGAGGTGAGGTTTATTGATGGTTATCCTGGTAAGTATGTTATTTTAGCTCGTCGTCATGGCAATACTTGGTATATTGCTGGTGTAAATGCGAATAAGACTCCTGTTAGATTAACCCTTCATTTACCGATGCTTCAAGCAGGACAGGCAACTCTGTATGCTGATAAATGGACCAAGAAGGTGACTGATATCTTGTCTGAAGATTTGGGAAATGTTTCTCAGGTTAAGGTTGGTAAAAAGGGAACATTGACTATCGAGATGAAACAAAACTGTGGTTTTGTTCTCGTGCAATAATATATTATTCTTGAGAAGTATTAGTTTGGTAACTTCTCACCTTATTCCATAAAAAAAGACGACAGACGATATTCTCGTCCGTCGTCTTTTTTTTATGGAATAAGGTAATTTGTTTTTACCAACTTCCGCCGGCTCCACCACCGCCGAAACTTCCGCCTCCAAATCCACCAAATCCTCCGAATCCGCTGCTACCACCGCTACTGCCGTGGTAGAAACCTCCACCAAATCCTCCGAATGTAGCAGAGCCTCCTTTGCCACCACTATGTTTGTCACCAAAGAAGCAATAGAGGATAAAAAGGAAGATGAGAACAAAAATAAATACGATACCGATGAAAGTATCATCGTCGGCATTTTCTGCATAATTGTTTACGTCGATTTCACCTTTAGCAATAGGCATCAATATATGCAATGCCGCCCAGACTCCTTCACTATAATTATTTTCTTTGAAATGAGGTATCATTTCGTGGTTAACTACCTTATAGCAGACGGCATCAGGCAAAGCTCCTTCCATACCATATCCAGTGGCGATGAAAGCCTCACCTTTAGTTTCGTTTTTCGCTTTAATCAGAATGACGATACCATTATTATATTTTTTGCCACCTACGCCCCATTTCTGTCCAAGTTGTTGGGCAAAATCTGCCTTGTCTAGCCCTTCTAGATCATTTATGGTAACGACAACAATCTGATTGCTAGTCTTTCTGGCAAATTCTTCCAGGCTATCTTCCATAATATTGGCATCAGGGAGGATTCCTGCAAAATCGTTTACCAGTTTGGGTGGGTTCGGTTTATCTGGAATCTGAGCAAAGGTTCCTATGGTAGCCAATAGTACCATGAGGGTAAGTAATGCTGATTTAATCTTCATAGGTAATTTCATTGCTCAATTCGTTGATATCATCTTTAATGGCAGGGAAATAATGGGTTAGTTTATTACCAATTTGTAGGATGGTTTCACATAATCCTTTGCAAGTTTCGCCTGCTTTCAATTTTTCGCCTAACAACGTTAGGGTGTCTTTCCAGAAGTCATCTGGTACAAGTTCGTTAATACCTTGATCGCCTAGTATTGCGAATTTGTGAGATTTATAGGCGATAAAAATCAGTACAGCATTGCGACGCTCGGTCTCATAGAGTTTTAACTGATTAAATTTCTTCTGGGCTGTCGTCATAACGTTACCCCAACAGCGTGGAGTAACATGTACACAAATCTCGCCAGAAGTTTGGCGCTCTGCTTCTGTTATTGCACTAACGATACGTTGCTGTTCGTCGGTAGTAAGAAAATCGATGAGAGCCATGACTTAGTCGAAACTAACTTTTGGAGCTTTATCAGCACCAGCCTGTGCTTGGAAATATGGTTTAGCTTGAAAACCAAACATGCCGGCAAAGATATTCTTAGGGAAAGTTTTCACAGAGGTATTATACGAACGAGCTATTTCGTTGAAGTTCTTACGCTCCACAGTGATACGGTTTTCGGTACCTTCTAATTGAGCTTGAAGTTCTTTAAAATTCTCGTTAGCTTTCAGGTCAGGATATCTTTCCTGAACAACGAGCAGTCGGCTTAAAGCAGAACCGAGTTCTCCCTGTGCATCTTGAAATTTTTTCATAGAAGCCTCGTCAAGTGTGTTTGCGTCTACTTTTACACTTGTGGCATTTGCGCGAGCCTGAATAACGCCTTCCAGAGTTTCCTTTTCATGCTTGGCATACCCTTTTACTGTTTCTACAAGATTTGGAATCAAGTCAGCGCGTCGTTGGTATACGTTTTCTACTTGAGCCCATGCTTCTTCTACTTTCTGTTGTTCACCTACTAAACTGTTATAGGTACTAACAGCCCAGATAGCGAATACGGCTACAACAGCTAAAATGATAATAAGAGTTTTTTTCATATATACTTTCTTCTTTTGGTTATTCGAAATAATTATTTTAGTAATTCGAATTCAAAAATACAGAAAAAAGAAGTAAGTGCCAAATTTATTTTACTTTTTTAAGGAGTGTAGCGAACAGGTGAGTGTAGAAGAATTTTCCACATCATCAGGTCTTCCCAGGTGCATATCGCTTGTTGAATGATATTCGTATAATACAACTTAATATGTTTGTATTTGTAAATACAACTAAAATTAGTTGTTTTTTAAAATACAACCGTAAAAAGTTGTATTTTTAAATTATTATCTATAACTTTGCCACATATTCAATTCTATTCATATAAATATGAAGAATAAAGCAGTCATTACTGGTGATATTGTTCGCTCTGAGTTTATTGGCCTGGACAAAAGGGGTGAATTACTCAAAGCTCTTCAGCAGGTTTGCGAGGAACTACAGAAGTTTAGTCCCATGAAAATGGAAATATACCGTGGCGACAGTTTCCAGATTGTTATGGAAAGACCAGAGGTTTCGTTGAAAGTCGCTACATTAATCAGATCCTATCTCATCTCTAAGACTCCTCAGGGAGAGAAGAACATCTGGGATGCCCGTATATCTATTGGCATAGGCGAGATAGACTATGTCAGTACTAGTATAGTCGTATCTGATGGCGAAGCGTTCAGGTTGTCAGGTCGTGGACTGGATAATCTAGATAAAGCTCGTATGTGTATTTCTACCAAATGGGATATGGTCAATGAAGAAGTTGCCGCCAGTATAGGTTTTGTTGATTATACCATAACAAAACTGAGTGTCAATCAAGCACAGTTATTATATATGACAGATGCATTGGAGCTATCTCAGCTGGAAATAGCCGCAAGGATAGGGAAGTCGCAACAGAATATCAGCAAAACACTTATCACTTCTCTTGAGCCGCTACTTGCTTTATATTGGGAACATTTTGAAAAACTCATCAATAGATATAACGAAGAATGAATATCTTGATTCTTGTAAAATTACTGGTTGCTCATGCAGTAGGTGATTTCTTCTTGCAGACAGATGGTATCTGTGAGGGTAAGAAAGCCAAGGGAAGTGAGCGAATGATGTATTTAGGACTTCATAGTCTTATCAATGCTGCACTTGCTTATATTCTTGTTGCAGATTGGGTCTGCTGGATGATCCCCGTAGTCATATTTATTTCACATTTCGTAATAGACCTGGTTAAGACCTCGTTGGATAGTGAGCATGTTGGTATATTTATAGTAGATCAACTTGCCCATATCGCAGTTCTTGTCGGGATATGGGCATGGATGACGGATACCGATGTTACTCTTACCGTTAAATGGGCTGTAGATTATCGCGTATGGTTAGTAGTGCTGTGCTATTTGTTGGCATTAAAGCCATCCTCTATATTGCTGGGATTGTTTATTTCCAAATGGACACCGACCAAGAATGAACAAAATAGCCTGCCCAGTGCAGGCACATGGATAGGTTATCTGGAAAGAATACTGATACTGACCTTCATCTTACTCGGTTGTATGGAAGGCATTGGTTTTCTACTGGCTGCCAAATCAATATTCCGTTTTGGTGAACTGACAAAACCACGAGAAGTCAAGATCACGGAATATGTTATGATTGGTACCTTTTCCAGTTTTGCTATAGCCATCATATTAGGAGCTTTTGCCTTGGCTGTTATACAAGGTAAGATTTAAGGCGAAAATGTAATCCACTTATGCGTAGGTATAAGTGGATTTCTTATATTTCTGTTTTTGGTTTCCGGCGATGATGAGGTCTAGACACCAGGTATACAAGGAATATATAAGCTATCTGACACTTACGCACTTGATGCCGATTAGAAGTTGTGTTCTTCGATTTGGAATGAAGTAAAACGTAGATGGGCTTGTGTAGTACGGATACCAAACCATCCCGATGTGAGGGCATCTTTACCTTGATAGTCGGCTATCTTCTCGCCATCAAAATAGATTGCGGTACTATCTTGTTTTACCACGATTCGGATGGTATACCAATGATTAGCCTTGAGTAGGTGATCTTGATCAGTATATTCTTTGATGATTGCTGGACGAAGTTCGGCAT
>AUXO012207754.1_pt1 | contig 10439 bp, 10 predicted proteins | sample 768731 | NCBI WGS metagenome assembly AUXO01 (sample SAMN02715735, study PRJNA202380) | gut metagenome | biome: sheep rumen | host: Ovis aries | place: New Zealand: Palmerston North | reverse complement strand
TGCAGCATAATGCGTAGGGCGCTTTTTTTCCCAATGCCGGGCATGCGCGATATTTGGTCTACAGCGTCTTCAAGTAATGCCGATGTCAGTTTCTCCACGTTTTCTCTGTTTAGAAGACGTTATCGTCGTCTGGCTGGTTGTTGCCGTTGTTAGAGTCATCGGGGCGTTGGTAGCGTCGTTGATTGTTTCCGTTTGTCCCGACCCCTCCGTTTTGCTGTCGTTGTACGCGCTCTAATTGTTGTTGCGCCTTCTCTAACCGCTCTTTTGCCTGCTGCAGTTCTCTGACTGCATCTTCCATTGTTACCTCTTGTTGCTGCGGCTCGGAGTTTTTGCCGACTGTGCCGATTGCGTTGTTTGTGTTCACTTGTGGTGGCATGGCCCCGTTCAAGTGGTATTTCGCCATGTATTCGTTAAACGGTACGTTATTGACGGAAATGATGCTGTCTACAACAAATTCGCTATAGCCGCGCCAAGGCAGGCTGTGAAGGTATTCGTTGTAGTGTAGTTGCAGCTGTTGGTTGGTCATCGTTTCCATAATCTTGAACAGACGGTCGTCGCTTACCGAGAATATGAACTCGTTGTTCTGTATGGTCCCTGTCGTGTTGCCGCTTTTAATGCCTTCTTGAATCAGTCGGCCTTCAAAGGTCTTAAATACATAGCCTTTGCGGGTAATGTAGTTCAAGTTGCCGGCTTTCACTCCGTCTGCAACCACGTAGTAGTAGCGGAAATAGCAGAATATAGCACCTATCAGTAACAAAATGAAGAATGTGAAACAACCAAGTTTCATTAGAAAATGTCCTCCTTTTTTCTTTTCCTTGTTGTCTTTGTTCTCAATTTGTCTGACTTCTTCTGGTTGTGTGCTTTCAACAACCTTTTCTTGTTCTTCACTCATATCTTGTTAATGTTGGTTTCTTCTGTCTTGTTTTCCCCTTTAGAAAAAACATTCCGGAATGTCGTGCAGGAAAGTGTATTGGTCTTCTCCCCAATTCACTTTGCAGCAGTAGTGGCTCAATCCGTTGCTTACCAACAGGTAGTCGACGTGCAGTTTCATATTGTAGCTTGCAATTTGGTCAAATACCTTTTGGGTTATTTTCACGCTTGGAGCCTTGTATTCGGCAATCAGTTGCGGCTTCCCTTGACGGTCGTGGATGACCGTGTCGAACCGTTTGCTCATGCCGTTCAATTCCACAATACCTTCGTTCACAATCAGCTGGCTTGGGTAGCCTTTGTAGCCGATCAGGTATTTAACCATGTGTTGGCGTACCCATTCTTCCGGCGTCAGCTTTACGTATTTTTTGCGCTGCTCGTCAAGTATGTAGGTCTTTCCGTCTTCTGTTTTTGTACGGAAAGGGAATTTTGGCAAATTCAGAGTTTCCATTACTGATGTGCGTTTACGCAAATTTACATAAAAAAAACGAATGCTGTCCTTTCTGGTTTAAAGTGAAGCCGATACTCTTTATTGACGCTGCCCTGTTTGCCTATTTGGAAAACCTGTCGCTTCCCGACCTTTCCTTAAAGAAAGGGTAGTGTAAGGCGGTGTTTTCAGGGGATGCCGTTCCTTCTGCTAATTCCCATTCCCAACAGGCATTTCCTGATGCTGGTTTCCCCCCTGTGTCGGTTCTATAGCCTTGTTTTATAACAATCTTGTTCCTCTGTGTTTTCCTGAAAGGTGTCTTTAGTAGCGTCTTCCCTCATGAGTCCTTCTTTTTCCAGATATCTTTTGGTGGCTTGACCCATGTGTCGGGCAAACTGTTCGCCCAAGTCGTACCAATTGTTAATTCTATCTATGGTTTCCTCGAAGAATAAGTCCGGCACAATGGTTTCCCCTTTCAAACTGAAATGTTTGAGGTATTGGAGAATGTAGTATGGAAAAAATACAATGTAACAGAGTTTGTTTATGATTTTCAGCAGGAGGAACGGAATTGAGAACAATGTCATTTCCAATCGTCTGATTTTTCCACAATAGAGTTCCCTGATGAAACGCTTGTTGCGTTTGACGGTTTTTTCTGAATAGGGATACCCCCTCTCCATTCCCAGGCAGAAGTCGTTTATTAATTTATAAGTCAGTAGGTTTGAACCCAACTTGGTGATGTCTCCGTCCCAAAGTATAATTTCTTTAGCGTCACATCCGTATTCCTCAAAGTTGAAGTTGTCGTTTAGTAGGGTTATGGTGTCCTGCTGTCTGGAAGTCTCATCCTTTCCCTTTTCTTTAGTATTTCCCAACGTGCAAAGTCCTGATGAGAGAAACGTTTCAATGTTTTTCGGTAAAACCACGTCGTGTATGTTACAGCCGGAAAGGCACTTGTATTTAAGATGGGTTAATGTGTCGGGTAGTTTGATTTCTGTCAGATGCCTGCAATCTTTAAATACGCCTCTTTCTATTTCTGTGATTGTTGCCGGCCACTCTATCGTTTTGAATCCGCATTCAGAGAAGGCGTAGTCTTCGATGGTGGTAAGAGAGTCCGGAAAATTAATTTCTATTAGGTTTGAACAACCGGCGAATGCTTCCTCTCGAATCGTGGTAAGGTTGTTTGGTAACCGGACAGCTTTAATTTCCTTATGATTCTTGAAAACCTCTTTGGCTATAATGGTTACTTCTTCGGGAATAACCACTTCTTCGTTAAATTTTTGGTCGTATTTCATCAAGTTGCCTGCTATTACCTTAAACGGTGATGCTACCGTTGGGTCGCTGTCGTCCATAATGGGACATTCGGTGAAACTGTCTGCTTCAAACCGTATGCCTGTGCCTGTTACTTCTACTAGACTTTCGCAGTATCCGAAAATACGCAACCCTATTTCTTTAATTGGGCCACTGACTTGAACAGAGCGTAGCTTCTGACAGTTACAGAACGCTTCTTGTTTTAAGTGCTTAATCCCGTCGGGTAGTACCACTCTTTCCACGTCTGAGCCGTAGAAAGCGCATTCTCCAACACTGTTGATTCCTTCAGGTAGACGAACCTCCTTTAAACCGGTGTGTATGAATGCATAATTGCCAATCCTTCTCAAGTTTCCCGGTAGGTTTATTTGCTGGAGATTTTTGCAGTGTGCGAATGCGTCATCCTCTATTGTGACGATTGTACTGGGCAAATGTACACTCCTCAAGTTCTCACAATGAAAAAATGCTTTTGAACCGATGGTACTGACTCCTTCCTCTATCACCACGTCAATCAAGTCGTTCCGTTTTTTGTAGGCATTGTCTGGCAGGTCGGCTTTTATTATAAGAGGCTCTGTCATGACGGTTAGTTCCGGTTCGTGCTTTTCTTCTTTACAAGGTAGGGCCGAATCGTCGACTTTAGTGTGTGGTTGAAATTGGGGTGTGTTGAGGTTGTAGCATCCCGCGAAGGAATCCCAACAAACTTCTTTTAGCGATTTGGGCAGTAGGATGTCTTCTAGCGAGACACAATCTTTGAATGTCTTTGGCTTAACGATTTCTATGCCTTCCGGAATGGAAATTGTTTTTAGTGACCTGCAATTTTCAAATGCCCCGTACCCAATCTTTTTTAATGATGTTGGCAGATTGATGCTTTTAAGCCGTAAGCAGTTCCGGAAGGCTCCTATTCCTATTTCTTCAACGCCTTCTGCTATGTCAACATCGGTGATTTCGCAGTTGCCTTCGAAGGCATTTGGCGCAATAACTCTGACGTCCGCCACTTTAATACTTCCTTTGGCCGTTTTACCTCCTACTAGACGTTTGCATGTGCAGAAAACCTGGTTGTTAGCAGTCTTTTCCGTTAGCCACGGAGTGTTGTCGAATGTGTTGCCGTAAACCTCCATGTCTTTTTCGGGGTAGCTGATGTTTGTCAGCGACATACAGCCCATAAATGCTTCTTCAGATATTCCTTCTATTGTGTCGGGTAGTGTTATCTCCTTAAGGTTGCTGCATCCCATAAAAGAACCGTAACCAATATGCCTCAGCGTGTCGGGTAGTTTGATGCCGGACAGGTAGACGCTGTTGTAAAAGGCTCCGTTCCCAATTTGTGTGATTCCCTCTGGAACCGTAACATCGCCTTTACATCTCTTTCCGTCCAGCACTATGTGGTCGCAGATGACGACCAGCGGATTCTCTTTCTGTTTTGTCTCTAAAAATGGGGTGTTCTCGAAAACGTCGAAACCGAAGGGTGTCCAGGTTAACTTGAAACTTACGTTTTTTAGCGATGTGCAACCGGAAAACGCTTTGTCTCCTATATATTGAATTTCATCTCCGAAGGTTAAATTGTCGAGGCTTTTGCAACCAGAGAAAGCCTTTTTCCCTATATTTTCCAAAGATTTAGGAAATTCAATTGTTTTTAGCCTTATACATTCCTCGAAAGCCCAATTCCCAATTTCTTTTAATCCGTTCCCCAAGTTTACACATTCTAATTTGCTGCAGCTGTAAAAACCTTGGTTTTTTATGCTTTCAACTGAGTTTGGCAATTCCACTTTCCTCAACTTGCTACACCCGTAGAAGGCACAACGTCCCACCGTTTTCAAACCCTCGTTGAAAATAACCGTTTCTAAATTCTTGCAATCTTCAAAGGCCGATTCTTCTATAGTCTCTAATGATTTTGGTAAAATTATAGAGAAGAGGTCTTCCCGCCCTTTGTATTCATCTGCTTTTATCACTTTAGTGCCTTCTTTTATTACCAGGCTCTTTGCTCTGCTCGTTTCCGTATTATCCTTTGAATTTTTCATATGCTTAGTTTCAATTGTGAAGACAAAAATAAAGTAAAGTAGGTATGTGGAAAATAGCAGATTTGCCTGTAAAGTGTACAAAAATAACTGCTCGAAACAGAAAAGGTCCGCTGCTTGTTTTTACCGTGTGTCCAATGGCGATTCTGTGCGTCGGAAGGTTCGCCGAAAAAGACAATCCTCATATGTTGGGAAGATACGCTTCCTTTATCCTTTTTTTTCTTATCGTCTAATTTTGTATTGTTGTGTAACAACTCTTGACTCAGCGTATGGCGAAGGAAAACATCGCTTTCACAAAAAGTTTACAATATATGCAGGTTCTCGCTGATTCTGTGATGTAAACACAGAGTTTATGACTGCGTGAAGAGATGCGTAAAATCTTGTCTTTATGCTGTACAACATAAAAAATGGGGGGGCGTGATTTTGGGAAATCATACTATATTTGCGATGTCATAATTAATATGGCTGTAAAAATGTGATCTCTACAGCCAGAACTGTTTAATAAAGAGAGTTTATAGATGTTCCTTAAACTAGACAAAATGAGAAAAATTTTTATTGTAATGTTCTGCTTGGTGAATGTATTGTGCACCAATGCAATGGTGAAGTATGTAACTGTGGAGAAAAAAAGTGGCGAGAAGTTCAGTTTCTTGTTGGAAGACAATCCGGTAATCTCTTTCAAAGATGGCTGTCTGGTGGTAAATGGCAACCCTGAAACCAGTTATGCTATTGACGGAGTAAAAAATTACCACTTTTCAGAATCGGACCAGACTGACGTGCAGAACCTCGGTGTCGACGTCCTTCGCATTGTGAGCTTGGACAACGACGCCATAAGTGTGGAGCATGCTAAGGCTGGAACGTCAGTGGAGTTATATGACGCAGCTGGAGTGAGGGTTATGGATGTGGTTGTAGATCAGTCTGGCGCGGCTTCCATTGTGTTGCCTGTTAAAAAAGGTGTGTATGTGCTATCTGTAGGCGGTAAGTCAGTCAAATTAATTCGTAAATAACCTAAAAAAATCGCAATATGAATTTGTTGAAAAATGTGCTAATAGCATTTGTAGTGGCTCTGTTTGGCATGGAAAGTTCTGCCCAAGTCGGCATGTGGGTTTGGCAGCATGGGGCATATAATAGAATATCGGTGGATAGCGTAACATTCCTTACTCACGAATATGTTGATCTTGGTTTGAAAAGTGGCAGGCTGTGGGCAACCTGTAATTTGGGGGCATATGAACCTTATGAATACGGAGACCTTTTTGCTTGGGGTGAAACACGGCCTAAAATCGAATATCATTCTTATAACTATAAGTTTTACGAGTCTTACAACGATACTTATACTAAGTATTGTGATAGTGATCATAAGAAAGTTCTAGATCCGGAAGATGATGCGGCAACCTTCAATTGGGGAACAGAATGGAGAATGCCAACTTATACAGAAATGAAAGAGTTGTATGAAGGATGCACATGGACTGAGACAGGTAATTACAATGGCTCTGGAGTTGGTGGTGTAGTTGGAACTTCTAAAACCAATGGAAATACTATATTTTTCCCTATCAAACTTAGTTATAGTTTCTATTGGACCTCTTCTCTTTATAATACAAGTTATGCTTATTATTTACGGTGTCCTGGGTCTACGTATAATTCGGTTCTTTCTGGCCCTCGTGAAGATGAACACTATATACGTGCTGTGAAAAAATAAAATGGTGAAGTTATGAAAAAAACAGTAGCAGTTATATTATTAGTAATGACTTGTGCGATGGAAAGTTTCGCTCAAGCAGATATTTTGGTTTGGCAAGGTAGAATAGCTAATAGAATGTTGAAAGTGGATAGTGTGTCTTTCTTTGCTCCTCCAAGTGACAAACACGATTATGTGGACCTTGGACTGCCAAGTGGCTTGAAATGGGCTACATGCAATATAGGAACGAACGAGTCTTTTGGATATGGCGATTATTTCGCATGGGGTGAGGTTGTTCCGAAAGATGAGTTCGGTTGGAACACTTATAAATTTATGGCCGAGGGCAAATCTTCTCGCTCTTTTGTTACAAAGTATACTGTTGACGATGACGAAAAAAAGAAAAATGGTATATGGTACGAGAATGGAATTTTTGTTGGTGACAGCCTTACTAAATTACACCCAGAGGATGACGTGGCTACTGCTATTTGGGGAAGTGAATGGAGAATGCCGACCAAAAATGAATGGATGGAACTGTATGACAATTGTGATTGGGAATGGACTCGAAGCTATAACGGTACATGTGTCGCAGGGTATATAGGCACTTCCAAAACTAATGGAAACACCATATTTCTTCCTGCTGCAGGTTATAATGGCTTGTTTTATAGCAAATATGAATTTAATGAGAGAGGAAATTATTGGACTTCAGAACTTTGTGACTCGGGAAGTGCATGGTATTTGCGCATTTTTGATGGTATGTATATAAGTTCTGAAGATCGTAGTCAAGGATTTTCTGTCCGTGCAGTTGTGGTTGAATAACCTGAACGTGACAAAAAGAAGAGAAGGGAGCGTGCCATTGGGCGTGTTCCCTTTCTGTTTACGTGTTGACTTGTTGCTGAGGAAACTGAATATAGAGGGTTGAATTGCTTTCGCATTTCTGTCGTTGCTAAAGTTGGCAGTTCCATTAGGGTGTAATCGTCTAATTTTGTATTTTTGTGTAACAACTCTTGACTCAGCGTATGGCGAAAGAAACGTCCGATTTCCGTACAATCCTTGCCGACCTTAAAGAAGGTATTTATAAACCTGTCTATTTTCTGATGGGCGAGGAACCTTATTATATCGATGTTATCCGTGACTATATTGAACACAACATTTTGCCTCCCGACCAACAGGAGTTTAACGAAGATGTTGTTTATGGCTCCGATACAAGTACCCTTTCCATTATAAATTTGGCCAAAGGATTCCCAATGGGTGCGAAAAATAGGGTGGTGGTGGTGAAGGAAGCCCAGAATTTGCGCGACCTCGACAATCTGGTCCATTACCTCGACCACCCACAACCCACTACCATCCTCTGTTTTGCCTATATGAAGAAGGCCGACGGACGTAAGAAGTATATTACCGATATAGAGAAAAAGGGAGGTGTTTTGTTCGAGTCGAAACCTTTGCGCGACAATATGGTGCCCACGTTTATCACAAATTTCTTTCGTGAACATAAACAAGACATCGAGCCGAAGGCTGTGCAACTTATGGCCGATAATATAGGCGCCGATTTGCACCGGGTCGTCAATGAGTCGAAAAAACTGCTGTTGTCCGTCCCTCAGGGTACTCCGACCATCACTTCCGATATGGTCAGCCAGTATGTGGGCATCAGCAAACAGTATAATGTTTTTGAGTTTAAGGACGCTCTTTTGCGGCGCGATGTACTGAAGGCGAACAAGATCGTGAAGAATTTTGCTGCCAATCCGAAACAGAACCCTATTATTCCTATGCTGTCGTTACTTTTCAACACTTTTTCGAACCTTATGGTTTACTACTATATTAAAGACAAAAGTGACGGCAATGTGGCGAGGGAACTCGGAATTTCGCCTTATGCGGCTCGTGACTATGCTCTGGCGGCGCAAAACTACAATGGTTGGCAGACCATGCGGATTCTTTCCGAAATACGCCGTGCCGATGCGGCTGCCAAAGGTATTGAAAACTCTTCGGCTTCCGAAGGCGAAATCCTTACGGAACTGGTTTTCCATATTCTTCACGATAAAAAGTAAATATTTTCTTAAATTTGTATCTAAAAACGGTTAGAATTTATGGATATAAAGTCAGCTCTTTTTGTTAAAAGTAGTCCTACTGTCGGACTGTGTCCCGATTCCAACTTCCCGGAATATGCCTTTATCGGACGCAGCAATGTCGGAAAGTCTTCGCTTATCAACATGCTGGTAAATGACAAAAAACTGGCTATGACTTCGTCAAAACCTGGCAAAACGTTGCTTATCAACCATTTTGTGGTGAATGGACAGTGGCATTTGGCCGATTTGCCCGGTTATGGCTTTGCCTCCGTCCCTAAGGAGGTCCGTGCAAAACTTGAACCTATGATTAAGGGGTACATCCTCCAACGCGAGCAACTTACAAACTTGTTTTTGCTTATCGATTGCCGCCATGAGGCCCAGAAGGTCGATTTGGAGTTCATAGAGTTCCTGGGTGAGAATGGTATCCCCTTCTCTATTGTGTTCACTAAGGCCGATAAACTCGGGCCTACACGCGTGAAAGAGAATGTGGAAGCTTACAAGAAGGTCTTGCTTGAACAGTGGGAGGAGTTGCCGCCTATCTTCATCACTTCTTCTGAACGGAAGACTGGGCGTGACCAAATTCTCGATTATATTGAAACTATTAATGCCTCGTTATGATGAAAGATTTTGCCGATAGAATAGCTTTTGTTTTCTTCTACCTGTTCGTACAACTGGTGTCACTGTTGCCGTTCCGCATGTTGTACTGGTTGTCCGATGTCTTTTACTTCCTATGCTATTATGTGGTTCGCTATCGCCGGAAGGTGGTGTACAGCAATTTGAAGTCGGCTTTCCCGGAAAAATCGGAAGAGGAACGGAAAAAGATAGAGATTGAATCGTACCATTGGTTCTGCGATATTATTCTAGAAAGCGTTAAGGCGTTCCGTATGTCGGTTGCCGATTTAAACGAACGCGTGAAGTATGAGGATATGGACATAATGCGCAAACATATCGATAATGGCAAGTCGGTTTATATGGATATGGCTCACACCGGACCTTGGGAGTGGGTTCCCAATATCTATTTGGAGTATTTTAAGGATATTGTGGGCGCGGAATTGTACCGCCATGTCAAGAATAAATATATCGACGAATTCTTGCTCAAGGGGCGCAAACGTTTCGAAACGCTGGTTATTCCTAAAGATAAGGCCCTATTCCCGTTGGCGCGTCTGAATCGGGACGGTAAGATCTTTGCAATCGGACTTTTGGCTGACCAAACTCCTTCCAGGGGAAACCTGCATTTTTGGACGGACTTCCTAAATCACGATACGGCATTCTTGCAAGGTCCCGAACGCCTTGCAAAGGTTACGAAGTCGGCTGTTGTCTATCTTGACTTCCGTCGGGAAAAAAGGGGCTATTATATCTGCCGTTTTGTTGATATTTGCGCCGATGCTTCTTTGGAACCAGATGGAGAGGTGACCAAACGCTATGCCAATTTGCTGGAACAGTCCATCAGACGAGCTCCTGCTATTTGGTTCTGGACTCACAGACGGTGGAAATACGACCACCAGCAGATTATTAAGGAAGATGCCGCTAGGGAGGCGGCCAGGCAGGAGAAGGCTGCCCTGGATAAAAAGGAATGAAGACGGCTGTTATTATATTGAACTGGAACGGACGGAAGTTCTTGGAAGAATTCCTCCCGTCGGTTTGTCGTGACTCTATCTCCGATGATTCGGAGGTCGTTGTGGCCGATAACGGTTCGACCGACGACTCGCTTGACTTTCTGGCGAACAGTTACCCCCAGGTGCGACTGCTGAAGTTCGACAAAAACTACGGGTTCGCCGAGGGCTACAACAAGGCTTTGGCTTTGGTGGACACCGAATATGTGCTTTTGCTCAATTCCGATGTGGAAACAACGCCGGGCTACCTGCAACCTATGGTCGACTTTTTAGATGCCAATCCTGAATACGCTGGTTGCCAGCCAAAAATCAGGGCTTTCCACAACCGGGCTTCCTTTGAGTTTGCCGGAGCGGCAGGAGGGTTTATTGACAAGTGGGCCTACCCATTCTGCAGGGGACGTATTTTCGGTGATGTGGAGCCTGACAACG
>AUXO011005829.1_pt1 | contig 10439 bp, 7 predicted proteins | sample 768731 | NCBI WGS metagenome assembly AUXO01 (sample SAMN02715735, study PRJNA202380) | gut metagenome | biome: sheep rumen | host: Ovis aries | place: New Zealand: Palmerston North | reverse complement strand
CCCATGCGTCCTCCGATTTCAATGATTCTTATTTGACCATCTTTGTCAATTTTGATCTCTGAATGGGAGGCTCCGTTTGTTACTTTCAAGGAATCAAGCGCATGCGTAACAACAGACACGATCTTCTTATACATCTCCGGAGATAGAGGCGCTGGCTCAAGATGTCCCGTTTCAATAAACTGTGGGGATCCTGTTGTATATTTCAGCGTAACTGCGAGAATATGATGGATTCCGTTAAAGCTTAAGCCTTCTACACTATACTCCTGCCCTTCTGCAAACTCTTCAATAAGGGCTTTCCGCTCAAAGCCTTCATTCATTGCAGCCTTGACAGCTTCCGCTAATCCCACCGCGTTCTCCAGCTTACAGATTCCCCTGCTGCCACTGCGATCGGTTGGTTTCACAATGACAGGATAATCAAGTTGTAGCGCGGAAAGATCGGTTTTTTCATCTATCAGCATACTCCGCGGGCTCGGATCTCCACATCTCTCGAAAGCCTCTCGCATAAGGTGTTTATTCGTGCTCATGCGCGTACACTCCATGCTATTTCCGGGAAGTCCTAGCTTTTCTGCAACATAGTTGACAGTATAGTTACCGAGGTCAGTTGCAATGCTGCAGATGCCGCAGATCCCAATTTCTCGGCACTTCTCTGTAATTGTATCAACCTCTGTGATACTGATTGGGTAGAAGAAATCTGCCGCATCTTCGCCCACATCGCTTGCAGCCCAGGCAAATACATGTGTAGTATAACCCATCTCTTTTGCCTTTTCAATCAAAGGCAACTGTAGATAGCTTGCCCCGATGATTGCTAAATCTTTTTTCATGATAATCTCTTCCTATTCTACTGAACCTCGATATGTCAATAAAATTGTACCGTGCACGTTCCGTCCAATTTTGGCATCAAAGATTATCAAAGTACTCCAAAATGCCCCTTATCACGTAGTCCCGCTCCTCATTAGTCATGCCATAATACATTGGCAGCCGCACTAGTCGCTCGCTCTCCTGTGTGGTAAATGCGTCAACGCCATCAAACCTTCCGTATTTTTTTCCTGCTGGTGCTGAGTGAAGAGGGACATAGTGAAAAACGCATCCTATATGCTTTTCTCTCATCTTCTGCAGAAAGTCGCTTCTGGCATCCAGATCTTTGAGCTTGATATAGAATAAATGTGCATTGTGCTCACATTCAACCGGGATCTGCTGAAACTCAATTATGCCTGCCTCTTCAAGCGGTTTGAATGCGGAATAGTATGCTTCCCACGTTTGCATACGGTTGGAAGTTATCTCTTCTGCCTTCAACAACTGTGCCCAAAGATATGCTGCATTCATCTCAGAAGGCAGATAGCTATCTCCCCGATCTACCCATGTGTATTTATCGACTTGCCCACGGAAGAAACGCGCCCGATTGGTTCCTTTTTCGCGCAACACCTCAGCTCTCTCATTGTAGATTGGATTGTTGATTACCAACGCGCCGCCTTCACCCATAGAGAAGTTCTTTGTCTCGTGAAAAGAGTAGCAGCCAAAATCACCGATTGTTCCCAAATACCGTCCCTTGTACTTACTCATTACCCCTTGGGCAGCATCTTCCACAACGAGGAGGTCATGCCGATGGGCAATCTCCAGGATCGTGTCCATTTCACATGCAACACCTCCATAGTGCATAACCATGATTACTTTTGTACGGTCAGTGATAGCCGCCTCAATCTTTTTTTCATCGATGTTCATCGTGTCCGGTCGCACATCGACAAATACCAGTTTTGCACCAGCAAGCACGGCTGCGGTGGCCGTTGAGGAGAATGTGTAAGAGGGCAAGATCACCTCATCTCCGGGCTTAAGATCACAAAGAAGCATGGCCATATCTAGCGCAGTTGTTCCACTGGTCGTCAGCAACACTTTTTGCGCTGAGAATCTTTGCTCAAACCACGCGTGGCATTTTTTTGTAAACTGCCCATCTCCACAGATCTTGTGGGAGTTGATAGCTTCCGTGACAAAACTAATTTCATCTCCTGTGAGAGGAGGGACATTAAAATTTACTTTCATCTTAAGATACCTACTTCACTTTCTTTTAATCATTTCCAAAGCCGAAAAGACAAAGTCATTTTTAAGCATCAGTAGAATCACAACGTACACAGTTGCGCTTACTGAGACGCTAAGAAAAACTCTCAAAAAAACGGAGGCACAGTGAGAAAACAGGAAGCAACAAGCCGAAATCCCCACGCTCCCCACGACCGGGCCGAGGAAAACTTCCGCCTTTTTCCGTATCCTGATTCTTTTATCAACCCGCAGTAATAACAGAAGGAAAATCGCCAAGCCATTAAATGCAGTTGCCATGGATGCGCCGACCGCGCCATATTTTGGGATCAGTAAGGCATTCATCGCAATATTTAAGGCCGCGGTAATAAGGCAGACGATCATATAGTACTTTTCCTGCTTCATCGGAATCAAAACTGCGTTTCCCAGGAAACTCCCACCAACAAGAGAAAACATAAACGCCAGTATTCTAACTCTCAATACTGGAGCTGCGCCAGCATATTCCGCCCCACCGACCAAAAAAATGATATCATTGGCAAGCCATTCAACGCCAAGGACACATGGTAAGCCTAGCGTAATGTTATACTGAAGTACTTTCCTCAGCAGCCTGTTCGCACTCTCGAAATCACCCCTGGCAAAACAAATCGAAAGCCGAGGGATGATGACAAGTGCCAGTGACTGAACGACCTGTGCAATCAACCTGGTCACCTTGGTTGCTGTGCTGTAAAGGCCAACTTCATGATTCGATATCATCAGGCCAAGCATCGTTACATCTGTGTTTGTCATGATTGTCTGCGCAAGTGTCATTACAAACAGGAAAAGAACTGGGGTCAGATGCTTTTTCCATTCAATATTGAATGTAAAACGGATTTTGCAGTACCGCCTTCGATACCAAATATTGATAATATACGCTCCGCTTGAAGAAAGAACGCAGATAATCGCATAACGCACGTAGTCATCCCGTGTTCGAACGAACAGCAGCATTGCGGCAATCGCGATAATTTGCGCTACAACTGATCGGATCGTAATAAAACGATAGTCCTCCATTGCGGAGTTCAGCCAGTCTGCCCCCAAGGCGGAAAACGCAATTGTGAAACTCTCGATGACGATGAGCGTTCGGTATTCATCAAACTTTCTGAAGAAAACCAAAGTTACAATCATCAAGCAATATGCAACAACCGAAGTACATATGTTGATTGAGATAATCTGGCTTGCTACATACCCAAGTTTGTCCTTATCGTGCTTAACAGCAGCGCATTCTCTGATTGCATATGTTTGAATTCCAAGCATAGCGATCAGGTAAAAATAGTTAACAAATGCTTGTGCAAAATTGACCTTTCCAACATTATCCGTTAAGAGGACCCTGCTGACGTACGGAAAGGTTATCAGTGGATATAGAATCGACGAGCCAGTTTTAATGATATTCAGGAGCGTATTTTTCTTCAGGCTTGGATTCATGGCCTTCCTTCCTCAATGATCCTTGTAAACACTGTCGACAGATACTCCCACTTTTCCTCTGCTTGTGTTGCTTTCGACACAAGTGCCAGAGACTTTTCCCTCTCGGCTTCATAAAAGCCTCTGTCTTCTACCAGACGTTTTATGTACAGAGCCAAGTCGTGGTAATTATCTATCGTTGAAAAGTCTCTTCCCAACCATCGCATTGGATCACAAAAGAATGAAGTCATAGCAATGGGTAATCCAGACATCGCCGCTATTGCCGTAGCTCCACTGCCTCCAGTTACATCAGGTCTTAACAGGCAATCGCATTCACGGCAAAGCGCCTTCAGATTGCGTTCAAATTTTCGTTCTATAACCCGCTTATTAGAAATCATTTCTGGATATCGGGAATGTAAATATGCTGGCGCTGAATCCCCTACTATCAGCCATACCATTTCCTTGTGCTGTTCCAAAAGATCAACTAACTCATCGACAAAAGAGTTGTTGCAGCAATTAGCACACTTTCCAACCGTAAGAACCACAAATTGTTCATTTCTCAGCCCAAGCTCACGCCGTGAATAGGGTTTTGTGTCTGGAGGAACATATTCCGGCAATCCACTCCAGTCAATAATGGTTTCACCTATCATAAAATGGAACTTTGCATTAAGCTCCATTTTACGTTCAGCGCGGCCTGTTGCGAAGGAATAAAAGGAACTGCTTGCTCCAATTTTCATTGTCATATAAACCGTGGGGAAGTCTTTGTAATAAAAATATGAAAGCGGGGAGCATTCGTCTGAAATGTCTAGGATGAGGTCCGGATTCAACTCATACAAATGATTCAGGAATTCTTGCCCTCTGTTGCGATAGTCGCTGGATGATACATATTTCACAGATGCATCCTCTCCGAACAACGCATCTATCGCATCCTTCTTCTCGATTGAACTGAAGGATTGGAAAAACGACACTGTTTGGATGCCATGAATGTCTTTGGGGACGTAATAGCTATCCAAGGTTAATACGCAGACCCGAAAATAGCTACTGAGCCCTTTCGCCAGCATCATGGCGACTCGCTGTAAGGAATTATAGATATCGTCACTCAGAACGTAGGCGATTATGGCAATTGTTTTCCCATCGCCCCTCTCTTTCTTTTTTGGGATGATGTAATTCCCTTCTATAGCGATTTGCTTCAGCAATTCTCTTCTGTCGGGAAAATAGGAATCGTAGAACCCTTTTTGCAAAAGGAAAGTAGCCTCATTGAGATCTAAAGTAGTCCAGTAACGATAGTCCGGGTTCTTCGTTTCCGCTGCGAATCGAACAAGTGTCCTGCATATATCATCATCGAAGACCCCGCACAGCGCAAAGAGCTTTGAGATAAAGAATTTCTCTGCATCAGTCCCGCGAGCAAATGTCTCCAGCCAAAGAGCCTTGAGCGATTGGAAGCTGGTTTCGTCTGCGGACAATGTCCTAATGTCGCAAATAAAATCATTCAGATAATATTTTAGCGGAAGTCGGGGGAAGAGTTTTATCGTCAGAGAATAGCCTCGCTCCAGTTTAGAAAAGAATGCTGTCGACTTAAGGAGTTCGGACTTGGAATATGGGCAAGTTAAATGTTGTGGCAACGCCAGTACTTTTTTTCCGAGTTCCTTGACAGTCGCTGATAGTTGCTCCATATTCATAAAACCCCCACCTCTTTTCCTTCTTATTCTATCTTCTGCCGTTCTTTCAGTCCTCTTGCCCCCGTGCCAATCACGATCAGCAGTACGATCAAGCAGAGGAGAATATTGTTTGATGCCAAATCAAGTGTCAAACTTTCTATCAGCCAGGCAATCAGCCCAACGCAGCAGAGTTTTGCAAGAGGGTCCTCTATCTGAATTTGGGAATACATAAACTGACATATGGCTGCCAGTAATATCGTTACACCCACTATACCTGTTTCAACCAAGTAAACCGTCAGCTCGCTATCCGCCGTTGAGTACCCTGTAAAAAAGGAATAGTGCCGCATAAAGTAGACATCAACAGACTGAAAGCCAGTTCCAAAAATACCCTGAATTGTATTCCCGGAGAAATACTTCGGCCAATTCATCAATGTACCCAGTCTTTGGCCAAGAGAACCTTCTTCAAGGCCATATATGAACAGATTCTCAAATCTTCCGCTGATCATATTTCCAACTGTAAGTACTATCGCCGGGTCAAAGGCAAGGATAATTATGAGAAACAGTAGCAGCATTGCAGTACCTTTGCCAGCTTTATTGACAATTACTTTGCTAGTGAACAGCCAAATAATGGCGACAGAAGCAGCCGCAATCCAGCAGATTCTCGATTGGCACAGCAGCAGTTGAGAGAGCGTTAGAAGGAGGAATGCCGTATTCTTCAGAGTGGAACGAAAAGGGAAATACTTGTTAATCACAATTCCCATAACCAGAACACAGCCGTAATAATTGTAGTGAAGGAAGAGCGAACTAGGCCTGTAATTGCTTCGTCCATTCATCATCTCCATCCACACACGGTTGCTCAGTCTTACGACATTCACCATCGGGTTATATTTCATTGCATACTCAACAAAGCCGAAGAGAGCAGCAACAAGTATGGCAATCTTGAGCACATGGATCATCTGCGGTATTTTTTTTCTCTCCGGAAGGGTCCTTACGACAGAAAAAGGCAGCAGAATGAACTTGCATATAAATTCCAGAAGGTTCTTTGCCCCAACATATCCCATGGTCATGCCAACGAGACTGATTAAAAGATAGTAGGCAAGAAAAAGGACCCAAAAGCTCTTTAAAACCCTGATTTGAACAGTTCTCATCACTGTATAGGATAAAAATATCCCAAGGATAAAAGTGCCAACAATATAGTATGCGCCAAACCCCAAATATGTTGAGAGCAGCAGCCCAATAAAATAGGCCGGAAAAAGGTATTCATGATATCGATATCTCATAGTACTCGTACCTACGGAATTGTTGCCTATTCTCATTGACTCCAACGTCCGCTAAATTAGCATCAATTCCCCAACGATTTGGATTGTTCCTTGTTTTAGATAATTGCCTTTCAAGACGGTTGCTACACGATGTAGTTTTCTTTTTTCATAAATACAGGAAAACGCTTCCAGTGCAGCACACGGCTCCGCTCCCAGGTCCTTCCTGTAATACTCGAGAAATGACTCTGCCTGCTGAACTGATTGCTTCAATGTTTCCCTCACGCGATTATTGCCGGCTATCCGCTTCAAAATAAAACCTATAGAATTAACCTTTGTTGCACCGACAACATTATCTCCGTGCTGCCGGTACAGGATGGTCGCCTCTTTCACACATATTATTCGGCCAAAACAACAGGCGACCAAAGTCATCCACCAATCGTGCATCACAACGTCATCTCCTGCCAGCGAAACAATGTCATTTAGCGCCCGGTTCCACATCATCGTGCATCCAGTCACATTATTCTGAACAAGAAGATGGTTCAAATCTTTTACATCTGGGTTCAATGCACGATACCGAAAAAAAGATGGCCCAAGTTCTTCCAATTTTGAGTCCACGACGCGCAAGTCGGTATGCACCAGGATAGGGCCGGGGCGCTCGCTCTCAGCTTTCTTCAGCGCAACATAAGTCGTTTCAATTTTCCCAGGGAGCCAATAATCGTCCTGATCAGAAAACATAAAGTAATTAAACGAATAGTGCGTCTTTATCCAAGTCACAATCGAAGCGAAGTTGGCTTTTGAACTCCCGCCGTTCAGTTCCGGATCTTCGATTACAAGTATTTTCCCGGGATATTTGTTTTGATATTCTCTCAAAATTGAAGGCGTGGCATCTTTCGAGTTGTCATCACGCACAAAGAGGAGCCAATCCTGATAGGTTTGCTTGATGATGGAATCAATCTGTTCTGCAACATACTTCTCCCCGTTATATGTAGCCATGCAGATTGCAATGGTGTTTTCTGTTATCCGAACGTCATCCACAATTTCTCGTACTCCTTACCGATAATCTTCCAACTATATGCATTCTTGATACGCTCTTTTGCCTGTCTTCCGTGCTCTTTTCTCTCAGCCAGGCTCATCTGATCCGCTCTGTCAATCAACTTCGCAAGGTCGCCATCTTTCTTCATCCAATACAATGTAGCCTCCTGTCCAACTTCCCTGTTGAACCCCACATCGAGAAGCAGATTCAATTCTGTGCTTCCCAGGGCCTCCAGCAAACTTGGGTTCGTGCCGCCGACTTCATGTCCATGAAAGTACCCGTAGGCCTTCTCGCGTATTTTTTTCAGCAGTTCCTTATCGTACACAGTACCAACGAACTTGATTCTCGGGTCGGAAGAGAACCGCAGCTTTTCTTCCAAATGCGCCTTCAGTTTGTCATTCATGTTGGTAATGATGGCAAAATCACGTGGAGAATGAGACCTCATAAATTCCCGGATCATCGTCTCGTAGTTGTTCTCCGGAACGAAGCGCCCAACGACCAGATAATATTCGTTAACCCTTAAATTCTTTTCATTCAGCCAGCTCAGAAATTTGTAGTCGTCGTCTGCCAGCAAGCTGGGTGAGGTATCGCTGCCATAGGCTATGAAGCATGTGTGGGGGTGATGGTATTCCCTCTCTATGTATTTCTGAATATTCACCGAATCACAGATAACCACATCCGCAGCGTTGACCATCTTTTTTTCAGACCACTTCCAATACTTACGAACCGGTGCCGACCATTTTGCACGCATCCACTCATGACCGTCAGGGTTGAGCATATAGGTTCCGCCGATGGCCTTAATTTGTCTCACCAAGCCGTCGATAAACAAGCCGATGCGACAAGTCAGAATATAGAAGATGGGGTGCTCGATCTGATGCTCCTTGCAGTAGCGTATGCTGTATTGGGCAGCTGCCCAATCATAATATATCGCCACGGCAGGGCCGATTTTGGGACACGAGATTTTAAAAATATGGGCATTGTGATATGTGAACTCCGAAGCAGTCCCATCGCTGTTCTTTTTTGTGATCTCCACGCCCTCAAGCTTGCTCTCGTCCATAGAGCCATCCCCGTTGGCTTTACAGGCAATATGGTAGCGGATAGAGCCATTTTTTTGGTGCTGCTCGGTCAGTTTGTCCACAAAAGTCTCGTAACCGCCGTATTGACCAATGCTCTTGGCCCCAATAATAAAAACGTGTTGTACATTTCCTGAATAATGACCGTTATTTCTGCTATTCATAGGCTTCATCTCCTGTCTGAAGTTTGGGAATAACAAACTACATTATTACATGGCGCCTTTATGCGTAAACAAAACTCCTATCGTCTTAAACAAGATCTTTATATCCAGCCCCAGGCTCCAGTTCATTATGTACTCGGTATCCAGCCGCACGACTTCCTCAAAATCCGTGATCTCACTGCGTCCGCTGGTCTGCCACATGCCTGTCACGCCGGGCTTTATGGCCAGTCTTGCGCGATGATGATACTCATATTTCTCCCACTCGTCGACCGTAGGCGGGCGGGTACCGACGGTTGACATAACTCCTGTCAGAACAAGGAAGAATTGGGGGAACTCGTCCAGGGACGTCTTTCGGATGAATTCGCCGATCCCTGTTTTTTTCGTACCGTCCGGCAGGATCTCGTTGCCGATGATGCGCGGGTCAAAGTCCAGCTTGAACATCATGCCGTCCTTCACCCGGTTCTGGGACATCAGATCCTTCTTGCGCTCCTCGGCGTCCATATACATGGAGCGGATCTTCAGCATCTTGAAGCGTTTGCCGTTCTTTCCGATTCGCTCCTGTGCAAACAGGATCGGACCCGGGGACTGCTTTTTGATCATCGGCCCCACAAAGGCGATGACCAGAAGAGCAACAAGGCTGCCAACCAGGCCGGCAACGATGTCAAAGCAGCGCTTCATCAGTGCCTCGATCGGCGTAGCGTAATTGATGGCGGTCGTCAGAACCGTAGTCCCACCGATCTTCTCCGAGAAGCGTTTCACGCCGTTTCTGTTCATGTTCGGAACATGAAAATGGGTCGGAACCGCCATCTGTGCGCAGGCGTCCATCAGCTTGATCACCCTCTGATCGTTGATCGGCGCGTCAATATAAACGGAATCTACCCATTCACGAACTATGAAATCTGCCGCTCCCTCAAGCTCGGCCACGATCGGATAACCCGCGATCGATTTCCTCTCGTCCGGCTCCGTCAGGACCACGCCCGTGATTTTGTACCCGGACAGAGTATCACTGCTGAGGCGTTCCAGGATCCCTTCTGCGTTTTCCGGGGCAGCCACCACCAGCATACTATTCTTGGTTTCCTTCCTGGCACCACGGGACTTTATGATCTTCTTCCATAGGATCCGGCACATATAGCTGATCACGAAATGCAGGCAGAAGGCCAGGTAGAGGATAATACGGGAATAGGCATCGCCGGACTGAGTGCTGAACATGTAAAGCAACGCAAGTGCGAAGACATAAAAGCTGTTTTTGAAGGTCTCTTTTGCCTCCACAAAATATCCGCGGGAAATGACGCCGTGCATGGAATTGCGGAGGACAAGCGCCACCGCATCCCCTAAGAACAGGACAAACCCCAGGCTACGATAAAGCGACGAAGCATAAGCCCACGTATGATTCCTGATGAAAACCGCTAGAAAGAATGCGATTTGCAGACAGATCAGATCGATCACGATAAAGTCAAAGTGCTTTGACCAGCCCTGCGCATTTCTCTTGTACATTTTTCTATATTCCTCTCTCCGTAGCTATGCTTGGGAATCTTTGTCTTCCGTCAGGAAAAATCCCGCCGAAACACAAAAAAAACAAAGGGCCGCTGAGCAAATCTCGCCCATCGGCCTTTTGAAAAACGAATCTGTCCCGACACTTCGTATCAGGAAACGGCTTTATAAAACACTTCAAAAACGAGCTTCTGCAGAGCAGCGTCGTCGGAGTAGAACTCCATGTATTTTTCGCCCAGAGTCGCCTCGCCAGGGATGGAGCGGATCCCGGTGAAACGATAATCCTTGACCTTCTCGGCAAGGTT
>AUXO014001835.1_pt1 | contig 10440 bp, 12 predicted proteins | sample 768731 | NCBI WGS metagenome assembly AUXO01 (sample SAMN02715735, study PRJNA202380) | gut metagenome | biome: sheep rumen | host: Ovis aries | place: New Zealand: Palmerston North | reverse complement strand
ATGCAATTCATCCACGACCTTGAAGAGGTCATGGTATTCTTGCATCATTAGATAAACTCCACACTGAAACGAAAGACATTAAAGGATATCCTCGAAACAGGGGAATTCTGTCTGGGATTCGGAAGTGTGGACCAACTGGCGGAAGTGGATTATCTGGGTATAGAAACAGGATACAATCTAAACAAGATTGACAGAATCGGATATACACACAAAAAGGCTGAAATGGTAAACGCACCGATAATCAATGAATTCAAGGTTTCACTTGAATGTAGGGTAATGCATATTGCGGAAGTGGGCTCTCATACACAGATTACAGGTGAAATAGTCAATGTTCAGGCAGAAGAGGATGTTCTGGACAGCAGGGGCAAGATCATTTTTGAAAAGGTCAATCCCATTGCATATGATGATGTCACACACTCATATTTTGAGGTTGGTGACAAGGTTGCTGATGCATTTAAGGTGGGTCTTGATTTTAGAAAATAATTTAAATGACGAGAAAGAAATATATTACTAATTATTATTTGGGGATAAATTATGAAAATGGAAATTGAGCTAACAGATGAACAGGCAAAAAAGGTTGAAATTCTTAAGGAAAATGGCATGGATGTTGGTGAGGCCATTGACGCTCTTTTTGAAATGAAGGAAATGGTTAAATATTCAAGTGAATCAATTGTTAATGACAGGATTAGAAGAGCATCTGAGGAAAAGGCTGAACTTGAAGCTAAAATGAATAAAATTGATGAGGAACTTTCATTCTTTGAAAAGTTAACTGATTCTTCCTTGGATTCCACTCAAAAGCAGAAAATGGTTGAAAATGAATTTGGAAAAATCAATAAGACTTATGACATGTCTGTTCAGGATACCAAACATAAGTTCAAATGGTCCAAATCAATTTTCAAATTCTAATTCCTTTTTTACTTCTTTTTTTTTATTCAATTTTTTAATTGTTGCAAAGTCAATAGTTGTCAATGCAACAGTTTATATACTAAAAAATTGTAATATTATTGTATGAAATCATTAGTAGTTTATTATTCACGAACAAATATTACAAAAAAACTTGCGGAAAATATTGCAGGCAAGACTAATGCGGATATTGAAGAGATAATACCTAAAGTAAACTATCAGGGAAAAATAGGATACGTGCGTGGTGGAAAGGATGCCATGAGTGAAAAGATTGTAGACCTTGAAAACCTGAAATACGACCCATCACAGTATGATGTTGTATATCTCGGAGCTCCGGTATGGGCAGGTAAGGCCGCAAATCCTATGATTTCATATTTAAAACAAAATGAGGGTAAATTTGACAGAGTCAAGTTCTTTTTAACTGCAGGAAAAAGCGGTTTTGAAGGAGGTTTCAAACAGATGGAAAACTATTGCGTAAAACCACTCAAAACATTGTCACTAACCACAAAAGAAGTTAAAAAAGATGATTACAATCTTGACTCATTTATCGAATAGATACTATGTCATTTGAAGATTTTAAAAAAATGGATGCAACAGAAATTCCTATTGTAAAGCTATTCGCAATTATTGCCAAAAACCAGACAGTATATTTGAATCATCACTTGGATGAGTTCGGTATCAATTCCTCACAGTTGCATTTTCTCTTTGAGATATCACATCAAAAGGAAATCAACCAGGAAAATATAGCTTCCCGGTGCAACATCAACAAGGGTGCGGTTGCAAGATCCATCAAAAAGCTTGAGGATAAAGGATTGGTTGAAAGAAGGATAGATGACAACAACCGTAGACAGAACATTATTTCACTGACACCAGATGGTGAGGAAATATTAAAAAAGGCAATAAGCAAACTTGACAAATGGGAAAGTTACATATTTGAAGATAATCTGATAGAAAAGGAAATGCTACAAAAAAGCTTAAAGGAGATAGCTATAAAATCAATGGAATTTAATCACAAGGAAGAATAACTATGGCTAAAGAGAAAAACAGTAATATCAAAATGATTACAGGAGACCCTAAAAAGGCAATAGTCAAATTGGCTATTCCTATGATGGTGTCCATGTTATTAATTATGCTTTACAATATTGCAGACAGTATCTGGGTAGCGGGACTAGGTGCAGATGCTCTTGCTGCAGTAGGATTCATTACACCATTGTTCATGGTATTGGTAGGGCTCGGAAACGGAATTGGGGCAGGTGCCAACTCATTAATTGCAAGATATATTGGTGCAGGCGACATAAAAAAGGCAAATAACGCAGGTTTACACGGTATACTGCTTGCAATTGTTGTATCATTGGTATTTACCGTAATAATAGAAGTTTTCATGGTTCAAATATTGACAATGATGGGTGCCGGAAAAACAATACAGTATGCAATGGATTACAGTTACATCATATTCGGATTTCTGATAGTGTTTGTATACTCAGGAGTTGCATCAGCTATTTTCCGGTCTGAAGGTGACATGAGACGTGCTACAATAGCAATAGCAGTTACTGCCGTATTTAACATTATTCTGGACCCGATTTTTATCTATGTTTTAAATTTCGGAATATCAGGTGCGGCATGGGCAACAGTAATTTCCGCTACATTGTCCTGTGTTGTAATGAGCTATTGGATATGGGGTAAAAAGGATTTATACCTTGATTTGACACCAAAAAACTTTTCATATTCCAATCAAATGATTATTGATACCCTTCAGGTTGCTATTCCGTCAACACTTGAAAGTCTTGTATTTTCAATATTGGCAATAATCATTAACAGTATGCTCGTTATGGCAGCGGATACAACTGCAGTGGCTGTATATACCGCATCAATGAGGATTGTGCAGCTTGCAATGATTCCACTGATAGGTCTTGGAACAGCAGTGCTGACAGTCTGTGGTGTGGCATACGGTGCACGTAATTCAGATAACCTAAAAACCGCACACTCCTATTCAATAAAGCTCGGTTTTGCAATATCTATCGGATTAGGGGTAATCATGTTTATATTCTCATCACAGATTGCAACAATGTTTTCATACACAGAGGCAAGTGCGGCGCTCTCACCTCAAATCGCACAGGCAATATCAGTGCTGAGTCTCTTTGTGCTTGCAATTCCCCATGGTATGATGTCATCAATGATGTTTCAGGGTGTCGGAAAGGGTACATATTCCCTGTTGATCACACTTTTAAGGTCACTCATTCTTGAATCAGTCTTTGCATACATTTTCTGTTTCATATTCGGATGGGGACTGACAGGAATATATGCCGGTGTCGTATTCGGTTGTTTTGTAGGGGGAACAGTCGGTTACATATGGGCAAAAATATTCATCAGAAAATTCGTACAGTTTGCACATAAAAGCTAGTTATCAAATAACTAGTTTTTTATACTTTTTTTTACAATTATAAATTATGGAATTCATAGTCTCAAACAAGAAATATTCAATCATAAACCATGAACTATTTATCAACTATCTCATGGTGGACTCTTATTTTAAGGAATATTCAAAATATGACTATGATATACACTACGCTTTTCTTGACAGCGTTTTAAGCAAGGAAAAAATAGAATTTGATGATATTCTGGAAGGAACAAAGGTCCTTGAAGAGCTGATTGAGAAAAATGAAATCAACTTCATCCCCTATGGATTGAGGATTGATGAGCACCTTAACGGAAACTTCAAGATATCCTACCAGAATCTGGAATTTGTAAACGTCAATGTAGGGGAGGCAATCCCTCTGATGATTGCACTTACAAGTCTTTTAAATCATCAGCCAACGGTTACATTATATCAGATTGAAGATGAACTGAACTACTTTTTGGAAAGGTTCAGAAGCTACAGTGATGATGGTGATTAAGGGATATGTGAATATCCACATACCCATATTTGAAAGAAATTAGGGTTTGATGTTGCATGGCCTGATGTGGCATGTGCTTGTCTTTTTCCAGTAGCAGTTATTGCATGAAATGCAGTTGCTCACGCCGTTGCCTTCAATTTGCCAGTCGACCAAAAAGCTTGTATCCTGTACAAATGGCCTTTGCATTGAAACGAAATCTATATTTGTGTTGTTTATCAAATCGTTTATCTGGTTTTGGCTGTTTGCCCCTCCACCAAGAATGACAGGAATGTTTACATTGTTTATGATCTTTTCAGTAGCGCTGATTAATGGATTTTCCTCTGTGTTTTCACGGGTGAAAAACTGAGGTGACCTTGGACGGGTAATCTGCAGTGAATCGGCACCGAACTTTTCAAGGAGTTGACATATCTCAATTGTCTCCTCAATAGGCATTCCCATATTGGTTCCATCATATGCATTTAAACGGCAGTTTATATGCAAATCAGTGCTTTCCTTAATGACTTTAATCATCTCCAGAACCATTCTTACACGATTCAGTGTGCTTCCGCCATACTTGTCGCTGCGTGTGTTGAAGTTGGGATTGATGAACCTTGCCAGGAAGTAATAGTTTCCAAGTCCCAGCTGTATGCCGTCAAAACCTGACATGTCAAACTTTTGAGCGGCCACAATCATGTCTGTCTGGATTTTACGGATATCATCTATTGTAACATCATCAATCGGAATGTTCTGTTCTGTCCTTTTGTTGAACTGGACCATTCCCAGTTGTGCAAAGATTGGAACGTCATATACATGTACCAAATCGGTCAAGTCACGGGTTTCACGTGCAAAATGAGTGTGGTAGAGTGTATGAGTATACTTTGAAAAAACATCCCTCGGATAAAGTGAGAACAGTTCCGTAATAATCAAGCCAACACCACTGGCAGCCAGATTCTCATAACGGTTGTAGATTTCAGGTGTGAAATTACCTGATTTTTCCCTTTCAGATTCCCAAAGGCCTGTTCTAACGATTCGACTGTTCAATGTCAAATCTCCAAATTCACATCTTTCAAATATATCTTTCATGATAGTATTTAGTTATGGATAATATATATAATTTCTAATTTGAACGATTTTGAAAAATAAGATTTTTGATATTGAATAGTAATCAGAAATCTAAAAGATTTTCATTTTTCATTTTAATCATAATGCTATTATTTGATTTTGAACAATGAATTGATTATTTTTACCTGATATATTTTAATTCAATGAATTTTAGTGGATTGTCTGAGTTCGTAATATTGCCTTGACTATGAAAAATTGTAGGCAGTTATAACTGATTAATTTAAATATAACCTAAATACAATAGTCTATCTAGGAAATGACTTAAATGTCGTTTCCTATACGACCCACACGCGATAGATTGGGTGGATAAAATTCCATCCAATCATCCTCTACAAACTGTAAGTATTACAAAAATTAATTTTAAATATCTCGACAGATAAAATATTACTAATGTCTTTTAATGTAATTTCCACTTTTCTAATAGCTGTTGCTCTTGCAATGGACGCTTTCAGCGTATCCATGACCAAGGGATTTACACAAAAACACCTCACCAAAGGACAGATATTATGCTATGGACTATTCTTTGGTGGTTTTCAGGCACTGATGCCTATCTTTGGATATTTCTGTGGAAATGCAATAGCAAGCATAGTTGAGTCCCTGGCTTCAATTATCGGATTCATACTTCTTTTGGCAATAGGATTGAACATGATCCGTGAAAGTTTAACTTCAGACGATGAGGAGATAACTGACCATTTCTCATTTAAGGAGGTTACTCTGCTTGCAGTTGCTACAAGTATAGATGCATTTGCAGTTGGAATTACAATTGCATTGCTTAAGGATCCTATATTGATATCATCACTTATAATTGGTGTTGTTGCATTCTTATTCAGTATTGCAGGAATATTCATCGGCAAAAAGCTTGGTGATTATGTAGGTGACAAGTTCCAAATCCTGGGTGGTGTCATACTGATTTTAATAGGCATCAAGATATTATTGGGATTCTAATTAATTCCGATTTTCTGATTTTTTCAAAAATTGAAAGATGATTTTTTTCACTTGGCTATTGAATTTTAGTGTAAAAAACTCTTAACCTCTATTTTTAAATGTTTTAATCTAACTTTTTTTAATATAAAGAAGTAAAATGTTTTAGTTATTTAATGATTATTAGATTGTATATTAAGGATTGTCTGAGTTCGTAAAATTGCTTTGACTATGAAAAATTGTAGGCATTTAAAACTGCTTATTTTAAATATGGGACAACACCAATATTCTATATGGAAAATATCGGATGATATTTTTCTAGTTGATGAAAATAGGATGTATTAAATTGATTTTAATAATTCCATAATAATTTAAAAACCTTGCTTAATATTTTTTAAGCATCAAAATAACCAAAATCATTGTAAAATAAGGTGAAAGCCATGAAAAAAGAGGATATTATAGAAATATTACATGACATTGAAGAAAATGAAGATGTTGAAATTATATATGCCTGTGAATATGGAAGTAGGGTATGGGGATTTGAAAATGACGAATCCGGTCATGATGTTAAATTTATTTACAAAAAACCCTGTGTCAATGATTATCTTTCAATCAGGACCTTCCCTGATAGTATTGAATATGAATGTGATGATTTGGATATAATCGGATGGGACATTAAAAGGGCATTAATGATGCATTATGATGATGATCCGATTCTACGTGAATGTCTGATATGCAATGAAGTCTACATAAACAGAGGCATTAAGAATATATTTTCCGGTCTTGGAGGATTTGACACTGATTTTTTGAAAAACCATTATTTAGAAACTGCCTTAAACGACTGGAAAAGGTATTGCAGTTTACAGTTCAGCAAAAGCAAAAGCAAAAAATACCTGTATGTTACCCGTTCAATTCTATGCTGGAGGCTTCTCAATCGGGACATATATCCGCCGGCCAATATAGATGAACTGCTGAATCATGAATACATCAACTTAAATGGTGATATCACATCTGCTGTATATGATTTGATTGACTATCATCAGGATAACGGTGAAATTACTGAAAATATTATATTTAAACTTAACAATTTCATCCTTGATTCATTTTCAGTGATGAAAAAGGCAAGATGTAAATCATTTAAGGAATTTAAAGAGTATGATAAACGTTTTAGAGAGCTGTTGCTTGTAGGTAAATAGAGGTGTTAAGATGGGTTTAGATCAATTTTTAATGAGAAAAGTCGAAGATGATGAGGATGTTGTAGAGATTTACTGGAGAAAATGCAATCAGATTCATGGATTTTTTGACAGAATCTGTGGTGAAGTGGAAAACTGTACACATTATCCCATCAAGATTTCACAGTTGATGGCACTTAAGGAAGTCTGTCAGGAAGTGCTGGACAATCCAAGTCTTGCTGAGGAGAAACTGCCTACCATGATGGGTTTTTTCTTTGGGGGATATGACTATGATGAATATTACTTTGACCAGCTTAGATATACAATTGATCAGATCAATGAGCTTCTTGAAAGGTCAGATGATTCATTTGAGTATTATTATTTGACCTGGTGGTAGTGGATGTTAATGAATTTCCGGGAATTGATGGAGATGATGGTAATGATTATGAATTTGGTCAGCCATTGGTAATTAATGGTGGCATCGTCAATGAATTCAATTTTCCCACATTCATTTCACTATATTATGATGCATGATAGTTAAAAAATTCCATTTTACTTATGATAATTCTCATTTTTTCATTTTTGTTATCATGAATTTTATTAATTTTTTTTAAAATAATTTAGTTTTTGCATAAATGTATTGGTTTAAACTATTACATATACATGCAGCAGTTATAATTCGGTGGTTTTGAAAGATTTAAAAATTAGTGAAAAATACTGAAAATAAGAAATTTCATAAATTTTATTAAATTTTATAAATTTCATAACAAATAATGCATTATATTTAAGATAGAGACTATATTTAAAGAAATAATCATATATATTCTACTTGCATGATTTTAAAATCTATATTGAATATTATTCTCTTAAATTTGGAGTTATAGTTAATTTAAGCTATTTTAATCGATTTTTTTTACTGAAATTCTTGTTAGTGTAATATTATAGTAGTCGGCATAGTATTTCCGTATAAATATATTCAATTAGTATTAATGGGTAAATATATAAAAATAGTTATAGTAGGTATTTATCTATAATATCTATTAATAGTATAAGTAGATATTTACATATTTACTTATTATAGGTATATGAGTATTATCCATATTATACTATTTTACAGATATACATTTATTATATATTCATATACTTTCCATATATACAGAAAGTATATTAATACATATTTTACCACTACTTCTCAAGTAATATTGAGAAAATACTATAAATCAATTGCTCCATATATATCAAGCTAGTGAAATATACTATTTTCTTTAAATTTTGCTCTTTTTTAATAAATTTCATGAAATTTAATAATATTTACGACGATTACGGTATCTGATGTATCTTACAAATTTCAAAACGACAAAGAACAGGATTCCGACAAATACAACAAATATGAATAATACCAATAAAAGGATTAAACTATCTAAAGTGGATTGCTGATCGCCTTCAAATGTTACAGAACCGATTTTTTGGTATTTAGGAGCTACTGGTATATCAGATCCCTTAATGACAGTATTATTAAAGTGAATGTCATCAATATAGTCTCTATTATCAAAACCAACGTAGGAACCATCTTCGTTAGAAACATAAATGTCAGTTGTATTTCCATTTTCAACTTGATGGAAATCATAAGTGACAATTTCACGTCTGTCAAGACCATATAAATCAGACTGAGACAATTCCTGCATCGCTTTAATCTTATCACCGATTCCTAAAGAAAGATTGCCTCCCCGGGAATAATCATAACTGTTAGGGATGGAAATGTATTGGCCAGGTTTCAATGTACCTGTTTTTAATTTAGTAGGTGTTGCAAAACCATAATTTCCATTAGGTGCCTTAATAACGACGTGTCCTTTTTTATATGGTTTTTTAATATTTTGTATCTTTTCTAGAGCACTTTGGGAGATGCTGTAATCTTTAGAAATCATCTGTGCAGTAATATTTTCACAGATCTCACTGTCCATACCATCATCGATACCACCTAAACCGATTACCCAACCGTCATGGGTCACAATTACATGGTTGAAATAACCATATTCTGTTTTATATTGTTTTATGGCAGGCATGCCGTGCCAATTAACTTCTTCGATGAAAATATCGGCAGTTACATTGGAATCACGTCTATATGACATGAGGGTATCATTACCTTCCAATTGCAAAACAATAGAACAGCAGCCGAATTGGTCAGTTTCATTTGAAATAACCGGTATGGCCTCATTATTTTGATGGTTAAAAGCAGAATATGCTCCGCACATAAAAATAAAAATTATAAAAATGCTTAATACAAAAATATTTTTCTTAAAGTTCATAGATATCAATAATTTAATTTAACATTAATATATTAGTTTGATATACTATTTAAATGCGATTAATTATGTATTAAGCAAGTATAATCAGTTATAAAATCTGTTTGAATTGATTTTTAGTTTTTGTTTCATTTGCTCACGGTCAATGTGGATATACTTGTCTGTAGTCTGTGAGTTGGAATGCCCTGCAATTGACTGTACTTCCGCTACGGTCAATATTTCGGCATAATGGGATAGCGCAGTGTGTCTTAGGATGTGAACGCTCACGCTATCGGCATAGGATATAGGACAGTCAAGACTTTCAGCTGCAATTCTTTCATCACATTCCCTAGCATGTTTTTTAACCAGGTCCTGTACGCCACGTTTTCCTATACGTTTTCCTTTAATATTTGTAAACAGTTCTTCACGTGTCTTTTCTGCTTTAGCCTTATTTCTTTGAATTACTGGTTTGTAAACTCCATTTTCCTTTTTTCTAACTTTTCTGATTCTGGATTCAATCATGTCATTTATGCTGACCAATGTATCATAAGTGATAAATGTTGTACGATCTTTTGATTCACCTTTTGTGGTTTCTCCTCTTAGATGTATATCAATAAACTCATGAGTGTCCTTTGGAAGTTCATATATTCCATTTTCGTTTAATGGAACCTGAATGTCGTCCTTATTCAATAAAACAAGTTCCTTTAGCCTCATGCCGGAATCAATAAAAGTCCTGCAAATTGCGTAATCTCTCATATTTCCGCTTTGTTGTATTGTGTCTAAAAAGAAATTGGATTGTGGCCAGGTTAGAGAGATTTTTTCTATTCTTTTTTTTGCAGTTTCAGGATCTTCAGTTTTAACTTCAATTATATCCTTCATTTTGATAGGTTCATGCTGGATTTCCTCCTGAACATCATCTGAGTTGATGAATTCCAAAATGTTCATCATATATGTTTTAACTGTGGTCCTTTTGTTTCCACGTTGTTTTAAACAATGTCTACGATAATGTCTTAATTGTTTTTTGACATTGCCACTGTTTAATTCATCAATTCCATTGTTTTCAAGATATTCGATGAATTTGGATATATTGAATGTCTGTTTGTTTATAGTTTCCTGAGTTAAGTTTTTTACCTCTTGCTTTTCTTCTAAGTATTCATCTAGGTAGTC
>AUXO011856255.1_pt1 | contig 10440 bp, 7 predicted proteins | sample 768731 | NCBI WGS metagenome assembly AUXO01 (sample SAMN02715735, study PRJNA202380) | gut metagenome | biome: sheep rumen | host: Ovis aries | place: New Zealand: Palmerston North | reverse complement strand
TGATTATTGTTGATGAAGCGCATCATATAAAAAACACAAGTACAAGCCGATATAAAATCGTTGATTTTTTTACTCAGAATTCAGATGCAGCGGTCTTTCTCACTGCGACACCGATTGAACTAGGAAACAAAGATTTATTTGTCTTACTGAATTCTTTGCGACCAGATTTGTTTATTGACTTTCCTACATTCTCAAAAATGGCAGAGCCAAACAGATTTATCAATGACGCTGTAGTAGCCATACGGCAGAAAAAAGATAATTGGCAAAAAAAAGCATTAACAAGCCTTGATGAAGCAAAAAATACAATTTGGGGAAAAGAAGCATTTTCGCATAATCCAGAATACATTGAAATTGAGCAAAAGCTAAAAAATAATGCAATTACAGAAGAAGAAAGGGTGCGTCTTATTACCAATACTGAGAATTTTAATACCTTTTCGTCCATTATTAACCGCACTCGAAGAAGAGATATTGGAAATTTTACTGTAAGAAAATCCCAGACTGTGAGAAGCGTATTTACAGACGACCAACAACTTTTTTATGAAAAATTACTTGATATTGAAAGAAAAGTTCTGCAAGAAATTCATGGTCCGAATGTTGAGTTTATGATGAATATGATTCAGAGGCAATGTTCCAGCTGCATTTTTGGAATGCTTCCTCTGTTGAATCAAATTCTTTCTCGGAATATTTCTGCTATTTTGGAAGCATATAGCGATGCTGACGAAGAGTCGTTGAGCAATATGATTCAAAATCTGAAAGGATGCTTTGAAGAATTGAAAACTGCTGTTTCAAATATAAGCACAGAAGACAATAAATATGAAAGTCTTTTAAAATCTATAAGGGAAAAACAAAGCCTTGAAAATAATAAGATAATTATTTTCAGTACATTTCGGCATACGCTCGCTTATTTGTTAGAAAAGTTGCAAGAAGAAGGTTTTCGGGCAGATGTCATTCACGGAGATGTTTCTGACGAAGACAGGCGAGCCTTACGAAACAGATTCCAAATGAAGAAAAGTGAAGAAAATGCATTGGACATACTTTTGTTTTCGGAAGTTGGTTGTGAAGGTTTGGACTATCAATTTTGTGATTATATGGTTAATTATGATTTGCCATGGAATCCCATGAAAGTTGAGCAAAGAATTGGGCGAATCGACCGCAACGGGCAGAAAAGCGAATCAGTTGTTATTGTAAATATGATTACAGAAGGTACGATTGAGCAAGAAATTTATGACAGATGTCTAATGCGTATCGGAGTATTTGAAAATTCCATCGGTGATTGTGAAGAAATTCTCGGAGAAATCACCAATGAGATTGACGATATTGCAAAATCCTTTACATTGACAGCAGAAGAGCGGGCAGAAAAACTGCAACAAATGACTGATAATAAAATCCGTATGGTTCAAGAAAAACAAAGACTTGAAAACGAACAACATAATCTTTTGGGTATACAGATAAATAATGAAGATTTAAAAGAAGAAATAAAAAAGGCGACAAATCCATGGACTGAATCCAAAGAACTTGAACTTCTTGTAAGCAATTATTTTTCAAAACTCGGATACACAAATATGGAACGGAATTCGGAGAAGAAAATTATTAGTCTTCGTATTCCAAGAGAAATTAAAGAAAATTTGTTAAAGGATTTTGAAGCCCTAAAATTGAAAAGAACAGGTATAAATCTTGAATGGGAGCGATGGCTAAAGCGAGGCGATCAATATCTCAAAATCACTTTTTATGCTGACGGTAAAGCAAATAACGAGAATTGTATGCTTATCAATGTTCTACATCCTTTGGTAAAGCAAGCATCGATGTTTATTGAGACAAAAGAACCTAAATATGTAGCCATGAAGTGTAACAATCACTCACTGTCCGACGGTGAGCATGAATTCATTGTTTATCAATGGAATTATACAGGTATACTTGCAGACACAAAACTTATTACAATTGCGAAAAATGCGGAGATTGAATCTGAATTGGATAAGAATCTTTCTGACTTTGAAGTGCTAAAAAACGATGGAAAAGACTATAATTGGGAGAATTTGAATCAACGACATCAAGCTAAATGGTTTTTGGAAAAAGAACAGTTTATTGAGAAATCAAAGAAAGTAATTGATTTTAAACGCCAAAGTCTCTCGACAAATTTCAGAAATCAAAAACTTGCATTGGAATCACTCATCAGAAATTCAAGCGATGAAAATATTGTCCGAATGAAGAAAGCACAGCTGGAAAATGCAACCATGATTTATAACCGAAAAATCGAAGAACTTGATGAGAGCGTGAATAAAATCGATATTACATTCAAACCTATTGTTTACGGTGTTTTGAAAGTGGAGTGAGATATGGGATTACAGTATAAATCAATAGAAAAACTTGAAAGCGATAGAATAGAACTAATCGAAAAAATGAAGACTCAGAAGTTTTATGAAGGATTTAAAGATACTCTCACAAAACTTTATACAAAATCAGGACATTTTATTTATGAACTAATTCAGAATGCGGAAGATTCAGAAGCGACTGCCCTTTTATTTGATTTGTCGAATGATAAACTTGTTTTCAGCCATGATGGAAAGAAACTGTTTTGCCTAGAAGATATAGACTCAATTACAAGCGTTGGAAACAGCACAAAAACAGATAACGGCAATAGTATTGGAAAATTTGGTGTTGGTTTTAAATCAGTTTTTGAATATACAAATACCCCTACAGTTCATTCAGGAGATTTCCATTTTGAAATCAGGGATATGTTTGTTCCTCACTCAATTGCTGATAAAGATTTGCAGCATTATGATAATACGGTATTTTATCTTCCGTTCGACAGGTCAGAAAAATCTAAGCAATCTTGTTTCCTTGAAATTATGGGAGCGTTAAAAGATTTACCTTCTGAAACGCTTCTTTTCTTACGCCACATAAATACAATAGTTTGTAAATTTGGAACAGAGCAAATAGTTCTCAGCAGAAAAGAAAACAACGCATTGCTTGCACCAAAATGACTTTGCACGCTGTCAAAGACAAATTCCGCTACAGTTCATTATGTTCGTTTTTTTGATAAGGTAAAAGTTACTGAAAAAAACAATCAAATTTCGGAAGAAAACAAGGAAAAAGAAATAGAGATTGCTATTGCATTTAAAGCAGAATATGGTGATAAAAATGGTTGGAGCATACAATCAATTCTTTCTGCTGATGGAAATCCTAACGGCAAAGTATTTACATTCTTCCCATGCGAAAAAGAGTATTCTGGACTATGTTTTCATATTCATGCGCCATTTGCATTGACAGTCGATAGAGAAAAATTGAGAGAAGAAGAAGCAAATTCAGAAATAAAAGAAAGATTAGAACTTCTCCTTGAAAAAAGTTTGGACTCCATAAAAGAAAGCAAGTTACTCAATATGGATTTCTTGAAAACACTTCCAAATGATGATGACGCTTTAGGTTCTTATGAAATTTTCAAAACGGTAAAAGAAAAATTCAACAATGAACCGTTTACCCCTATGGAAAACGGCAGTTTTGCAAGTGCAAAAGATAAATTTCGCTCTCAAAAACAAATAAGTGTTGCTTTTGACGATTCTGACATGAATTTTTTGTTCGGAACGGAAAGAAAAACTTATTGGATAAAAAATCCTCGCCAGATAAATCAGCGTGATGATAAATTCTTACAAGGACTAGATTGTGAGAATTTTGGAATTGATGACTTTTTGGAAAAATATGTTGCTGTTCAAAAAGACTATGATGATATTCAAAAGTTTCTTGAAAATAAAAATGCAGTAATGCTTGACGCTCAAAAACAAAAAATAAATCGTTATACTGAAATAAAAAAAATATTTGCAAACAAGAATCCTAAATGGTATGTAAAATTATATGACCAACTTTGGAAATTTATTGAAGATGATAATTATTATGAAAAAATCAACAGCATTAATACAGATATAAGAAATCTCCCTCTTTGTTTATGTGCTTCTAATGTTCTCCAGCGTTTCAAGGATTGTTATCTCTTGCCAAAAGATAACAAGGTTGAGGCAGAAAATATAAATTTAGTACACTCGGATATTTGCAAAGAAATTAAAAATGGCAACTGGCTTCACTCGTTTTTTGCAAGACTAGAGATAAATGAATTCTCTGAAACAGAAGTCTTCAAGGCGAATTTTCAAAATTTTGTTTCAGGAGAAAAGTCTGTAGAGAAATTTATTGAACTTTTCCATAAGTATTTGGATTTAAAAAAAGATTTTGACACAAATTATTTTAAGAATCTTTCTAGTGATTATAAAATATTTAAATCTGAAAACGGAGATTTTAGATTTGGAAGGAATATTTTTATACAAGAAGCGTATTATCCTGATAACAAAATAGAAAATATTTCTGTGTATTACACAGATGAAACAGTAGCCCGAAATCTCAATATAGCCCCTCTTTCGCCAGAGTATCTTGATTATTTAAGGGATGACACCGAAAGAAACGAATTCGTTGAATTTATAAAAGTTTTCGGCTGCAAAACAGATATTTCGATTATTACGACTAAGTGTTATAAAAATCCTTATTGGACGACAATTTGGCGAGAATCTGACGGTGAAAGAGAAACAAGCGGTGGAACTGATATAGATTTTACTATTCAATACCTCGATTCGGTTTTAAAAAATCCTACAGTTAAAAAATTTGAATTTATATTGTCATTACTAGCAACGACACCTCTGCGGCAAAAAATTGACTGGCATACTTACGATATTTCACTTTGTTATTATTGTAAATCTGCAAGTTACTCCATAAAAAAATATCCTTCACAACTTACACATATCTTGAAATCCGCAAAGTGGGTTGCACAGGAAGAAAATGGAAAGGTTGTTTTTGTTACTCCCGAAAATGCATCTGTTTCAAAATTGCCAATAAAAGATGATTATTTGGCTGAAAATCTTTCCGACTGGTTGCTTTACAGACTTGACTTTGACAAGAGAGAAAAAGAAAATCAAGCCGAGTATCAACGAAAAATTGATGATGAGCGAAAACATAACGAAGATTTGGAAAAGGTTTCAAATGAATTGGGATTTTCTAGTAATGTCTTATCTGAGTTGGAGAAAGCTAAAAAAGAAGGAGTAATTAGTAGTGATGGTATTGAAATTTTAAACATTTTAACTTCACTACGAAAAGCAAAAGAATCCAAAATAGAAGTCTATAAACGAAATTCTGAATTACCCTCTGATGCAACTCGCTTTCAAGAAAAAGTTCGTGAAAATTTTGAAAACGCAGAAGATATTACATATGAAAAGCGGGAAAGGAGCGTAAGAGAAAATAATGCGGAAACGAAAGATCAAGCAAAAATAAAACTGCGAAGTCGATATACAGACCATATAAACGGAACAATGATTTGTCAACTTTGCAAAAATCCCATGCCTTTTAAAGATAAACAAGGTTTGAATTTTTTTTACACAAGGCAATTATTTTCAAGCAAATTATTTGAAAAGGAATCTGATGAAAACTATATAGCACTGTGTCCTACTTGTGAAGCAAAATTTAAAGTTTATATGTCACAAGACGAAGATAAACAGCAAAACCTGTTAGACGAAATAAAACAATTTGGAAACGAAAAAACGGACTATTCAGTTTCTCTTGATGCAGATTATGAACTTCATTTTGATAAAAAGCATATTCTCGCAGTTTATACTTGTTTGGGTGGAGAAATAATACAAGAGGAAAAGAAAAAGGTTCTTATCAAAGTTCATAAAAGTACAAAGCCTGAAGATAAAAACATTCCACAGACTTCGGCATTTTGCATAAAATGTAACAGCATTTTCACCTTTGCAAAGAACATGCCTATAGTTTCTTGCGATAAATGTCGCACTAGTTACCAAAATACCAATGGAGTTATTGGGAAAATTCTAAACTCACCAGAGATAACTACCTCATTAAGTCAAAAAATCTCATTTGAACAATTAAAAAGAGCTATTGAAATTACGAGAGTAGAATCAAATGGTTATGTGCTAGTTGCATTGTTAGCAATATCATTAGAATCTGTGGTTGGAAGCAAGCCTGACATCAAAATGAGAAAACTGGTGAATATGTATTTGGATAAGCTTGATGTTATTGAAACACCTGCTTTTAGTGTAAGAATGAAGCATATAGGAGTAAAATAGAATGACAAAACAGGATTTATTTCAAGCTATATCAACTGCTGCGGATAATGGGCATATCTGTCTTTTTGTGGGTGCAGGTTTTTCAAAAGCTGTACTGGATTTATCTGATGATGAAACTCCATCTTGGCTTGAATTGTTAGATAGTTTATTTAGAAAAAATAGCTTAGTTTTTACAAAAGAAGACTTTATTGGTTGGAGTTGTCCTGATATTGCTTCTAAACTTGTAGAACGAGTTGCTGATTTACGCAAAATAAGCAAGAAAGAGGCAACCATAACAATTAAGACGCAAATATGTGAAATATTTAAGTATAAAATTCCTAAAAATGATATTTGTTCTGAGTTACAAAATATTTTATCAGTATTGAATCCGCGTTATATTATTACAACAAATTACGATTTTATTTTAGAAGCCATATTTTCAGGAATTGGTTATTCATTAACAAACGATGAATGCCTTGTTGCTCCAAAAAATCGAATTCCTATTTATCATTTGCATGGAACTTGTCAAAAAACAGAATCTATTGTTATTACGAATGAGGATTATATTAAATTGTTTCGTCCAAATGATTATCATTTGGAAAAACTCTCTTTGATAATGAAGGAATCTACTGTTTTATTCTTAGGCTATGCAATCGGAGACCAAAATGTACAGATGGCAATCGATTGGGCTAATAATGTATATAATATTCCTTTTGAATATTCAAATTTGATTCAATTTAAATGGATAAAGGGTAAAGCATCAGAAAATGTGCATGAAGAAAATTCATTGAAAATTTTAGAGACAAATAATCTTTTAGAAACACTGAAAGAACTCAGTAATTTTACGAAAGGTAATCTAACTACGATTCAAGAAAATGGGGAAAAAATAAAAGAACTAATAAATCTTCTTATAAAAAACAATGAGAAAATAATTAATGATTTTATACAAAATTCTGATACAAGAAGAAACTTAATTGGTAAAGTTAAAAAATACGAAACAGACTTGATAAATCCTTTCAAAATATTCATAAAAAGTGTGTATAAAGTTTTATGGAATAGAGCAAGAAATCCTGGTGCCTTTGATGCCTATGATGATATGGTAAAAGTACTAATTGATTTGCTTATAGGATTATATCCAATTCATCCGTCATTATTTATTTCAATAGTAGAAGAGTTTTCCAGATTTGCAGAATATGTTGGACGAAAGTATTATGGACAAAGTTTTGCCGCCTATGATACATGGGAGTCATTATGCTATAAGATTCCAGAAGATGTATGCAAACAACTAAAGAAATATGGCTTTAATCATAGTTTTTATATTGAACAACTCATGGAAGAAAGGTTGAAAGATTAATAAAAATGTGAAGTTTTGTTTATTATCAATATTGGATTGATATAACAATACTAGCGAGGAGAACCTATGAACCCATTTGAAAATTTAAAACCAACTGCTCAAAATGACCAGAATAATTTGCTTGCAGAATGTAAAGGGAAATTGCTGGAAGTGGTCGAAAAATCTAAAAACCTTGATGCAATTCATAAAAAGCAACTTTATGAATGGTGTTGTAAAAATGCTGCAATCAGTTCAATTGCAGAGTTTCAAAGCAGAAGGTAATTTTATTTTTTACCAGCTAGCCTATAAAAAAAGAATTTCTATAAAGTTAGAAATTACTTTATCTTAAAACATAGGAATAACATGACTGATTTATTTATTGGAATTTCAGATTGGTGGTCTCAAATCGATTGGTCTGCAACAGGTTCAATGATAAGTGCAATTGGAACTTGCGTAGCGGTTTTTTTTGCATATCTAATTGCAAAGAGACAGAATAAACTTACAGAACAAATAGCTGATAAACAATTTAAGCAAGCAGAACTTGGCCAAAAGATTGCTTTATATGACAAACGGTATGAAGTATATTCATTGTTTAGTAAATATATCTACATTGGAAACATTTTTATACATCAAAAAAAAGAATTAACACCTGAACTTAACAAGATGTTAGTTGAGCAAGTTTATTTTGATAATGAATCAGACAGAGAAGCCTTAACAAATAAATTTGTTAATTTAGGAAAAATTGTTACCGACCCGCAGAAACAAGCTCTTGCACAAATGTTACTTTTTCAAGGGACTTATTCTAAAAACACTGCTGAATACAACAAAAGCAAAATTGAAATTGGAGAAATTCATAAAAAAATTGAAAACATGGATTATACCTTTGCTGAAAAACAAATATTAAAGATAAGAATGGCAGAATTTTGTTATCCTATAGAAATTGCAATTCCTATAATAAAATATATTTCACTCATCTTTAGTCCAGAATCCTACCAAAAACATGAATTGAATCGAGATAAAATCTTGTCAGTATTTAATGAAATTAAAGAAAAATGTATCACTTCAAAAATGAAAGACTTACTTAAATTATCTTACGAGAATATAGATGTTTCTAACCCATAACAAGGAGCAAGCCAAAATGACCGAAACCGAAACAAAAGAACTGTTTGAAACTTTACTTCGTGCAAATACAGAATCTGAGGTACTTGAATTCAAGGAAGCGAAGAAAAGTTTTGGCAAGGACGATTTAGGCAGATATTTTTCCGCACTGAGCAATGAAGCGAACATTGCGGGCAAGGCGTATGCATGGCTTCTGTTTGGGGTTGATAATGCAAAGCAGGTTGTTGGGACAAGTATATCCGAAAACCAATTGAACGAGTACAAACTGGAAATATCAAACAACACTTCGCCCATGCTTTCTTTCCTTGCTACACACCGTTGTGAAAAAGACGAAAGAACTGTGATTCTTTTTCAAATTCCGGCAGCACCGCAGGGAATGCCTGCCGCTTGGAAAGGTCATTTCTACGGCAGAAGCGGGGAAAGCCTTGTCGCGCTTGATATTGGTGAGATTGAGCATATCCGTGGGCAAAGCCAAAAAAGCGACTGGAGCGCACAGATTGTGGAAGGTGCTACCATTGCCGATTTATCAACAGAAGCGATTGATTTTGCCCGCGTTCAGTTTGCAAAGAAAAATCCACACTTGGCTGACGATATGCAAGGTTGGAATACAGATACTTTTCTGAATAAGGCAAAACTTTGCATTAAGGGCAAAATCACCAACACTGCGATTTTGTTGCTTGGAAAACCAGAAAGCCAGCATTTTTTAAGTCCTGCCGTGGCGAAGATAACATGGATTTTGCGTGACAAAGACGGTGTGGAAGTGGACTATGAGCATTTTTCTTGCCCATTTTTGCTTGCTGTCGGTGAAGTCCATTCCCACATTCGTAATTTGAAGTATCGCTACATAAAGGATGGCTCGCTTTTTCCCGATGAAACGCTCCGCTACGACCCGTTCATTATCCGCGAGTCGCTGAACAACTGCATAGCCCATCAAGATTATACGCTTGGCGGAAAAATCAACATCGTTGAATACGAGAATTCCATGCTCGTTTTTTCAAATGCGGGCGACTTCATTCCTAAAAGCGTTGATAATGTTCTCAAAAACGATGCCCCTGAGTCGGTGTATCGCAATCCGTTTCTTGCGGAGGCAATGGTGAACTTGAACATGATAGATACAATCGGAAGCGGAATCAGAAAAATGTTCATCCTGCAAAAAAACAAATTCTTCCCGCTTCCTGATTATGACCTATCAAACAGGGAAGTGAAGATAAAAATTATCGGCAAAGTGCTTGATGAGCAGTATGCGCGTAAACTTGCACAATTGCCTGATTTGAGTCTTTCGGACATTGTGCTGCTCGACCGCGTTCAAAAAAAACTGCCGCTGACGGACGAAGCCTTCAAATACTTAAAATCAAAAAAACTCATAGAGGGTAGGAAAAATAATTATACCATTTCCACTATGGTGGCAAAAATCACTCATCAAGAAGCAGATTACATGAACCATGTTGGTATTGATGACGGCTACTGCAAGAAGATGATTCTTGATTACATCAAAAAATTCGGAAGCGCAAGAAAAGCGCAACTAGAAGAATTTCTCTTGCCCAAGCTGTCGGACAACCTAAGCGAACAGCAAAAGAAAGACAAGATAAAAAATATTTTACAGGCATTAAAGCGAGATAAAAAAATTATGCTGAATCCCGACAATACGGAAAGAGAATGGATAATGTCTAAAAATGATGAAGTTTAGACGAGATTTAGACGAGATTTAGACATTTTTTAGACATTTTTTAGACAAAAGCAGAATCTAACTTATTGTATTTTAAGGATTTGTAAAATGTCTAAAAGACAAAGATTAGACGAGAAAAATAGCAAATTGCGTAGCAATTTACCACATACTTGCGTTAAGGATTGTAGGGGCGCGAAGCGTTGCCGTAGGCAATGAAGCGCGAGAGCGCGGAA
>AUXO015462635.1_pt1 | contig 10441 bp, 10 predicted proteins | sample 768731 | NCBI WGS metagenome assembly AUXO01 (sample SAMN02715735, study PRJNA202380) | gut metagenome | biome: sheep rumen | host: Ovis aries | place: New Zealand: Palmerston North | reverse complement strand
CAAGTTCTTCAAGAAGGGGTGGTTTAGATATCGCGACTATTTCTTCCGTTCTACAGTGAATGAAGTGGCGTTTATGATGCCTCGTTTTGTAAAAAACTTTGTTTATAACAAAGTACTGTGAGGGTGTAGGGGATGAATAAACTTTCCATATCCATTGTCGTTTACAAGAAATATGACGACGCACTTCATGCAATAGAGTCGATAGAACAATTTACGGAATCATCACTGTCGAAAATTATTTATGTCATAGATAATAGTAACTACGCCAGCGAAAATCAAAAAAAAATTGCCTTTTTAAAAAAAATTGAAAAATATAGTGATGTGAAATATTTTGAAACGGGTAAAAATCTTGGTTTTGGTAAAGGACACAATTATGTTTTGCCAACACTAGAAAGCGAATTTCACGCTATTGTAAATCCAGATATCATACTTTATTCGGATGTTTTTTCTTCGTTAGTGAACTTTTTGCAAAACAATCCTGACGTGGGGCTTACAGCACCAATACTCACAAATGAGCGGAACTCAATATTAAGGGTTTACCGTCGTGATTTGACCATTTACGATTTGATATGCCGATATATACACTTACCTTTCATGAAAAATCGGATTGATTGGCATACCATGGAATCAGTAGACAAGTCAAAAAATTTCGAATGTGAATTCATTCAGGGAAGTTTTCTTGTTTTGCGCACAAATTTATTTAAAAAATCCAAAGGGTTTGATGAGCGTTATTTTATGTATGCCGAAGATGCAGACTTATGTCGTACAATCCGAAAGACTGCAAAAATTGTGGTTTGTCCCGCTGTAAAAGCTGTGCATAAGTGGGAAAAAGCTAGCCACACAAGCTTCAAACTGATGAGAATTCATGCAATTTCACTGGCAAAATATTTTAACAAGTGGGGTTGGAAATGGGCGTAAATAACCATGCTTAGAGCCTATTCCTTCTGATTTATATCTTATGAAAATTCTTTACTTGGTTGCTGATTTACGTAATGTTGGGCCAACTCGACAAACTTTGAATATTATCAAATATTCAGGAGTTAAGAATTCCTGTGTTGTTTTGACGATGTTTAACGAGCCCCCGGAAACTCTAATAGACCAGTATCTTAATGAAAAAATCATTATAAAAAGCCTGCATTTAAATCGACAATTATTTGTATTTAACGCTGTTCGTAAAATTGCGAATTTTTGTAAAAAAAACAATATTGACGTAGTTCATTCCTATGGTGTTAAGCCAGACATAATCGCACACTTTGCAGCAAAAAAAGCCGGTATCAAACATATCATCACATTGCGAAACTTTCCAACGGAAGACCTTTCGGGTAGAATGAATCCATGGATTGGGAAAATTATTGCACATTTCCATTTATTCGCTTTAAAACGTTGCAAATATTTAATCGCCTGTAGCAAGACGATTGCTAAAAAAATGCGCGCATCATACGGAGTGAATATTTCAGCTATTCAAAACGGCGTTGACACGCAAATCTATAACACCATACGAAGCGCAGAAAATCCATATAAAAACATTGGCATCAGCGAATTTGACAAGATTTTCATTTGTACAAATTCTTTCATACCGCGCAAACATAATGACGATATTGCAGAAGCCTTCATAAATGCGAATTTGAACAACGCCCATCTTGTTTTTTTGGGTGATGGCATCCTTTTTGATAAAATTAAGAACAAATATGCAACTTGCGAAAATATTCATTTTCTAGGCAAAAAGAAAAACGTTGTTCCTTTTTTGCAAAATGCCGACATCTTTGTTTCTGCAAGTGAATCCGAAGGCTTACCCAATGCTGTTCTTGAAGCGATCGCTTGTGGATGCCACGTAATTTTGTCAGACATTCCGCAACATAGGGAAATTGTTAAAGAGCTTCAATCTTGCGGAGAAATTTTTCCATTGCGTCAAATCGATGCTATTTGTGAAAAAATGCAAAATGCTATTAATCTGACGAAAAGCGAACATGTCATTGAGCAACTTGCTGAATCCCCTTTTACAATGAAGAATATGGGGGCGGGCTATGTCAAATACTACCTTAAGTTGAAAGACTAATTTTGGGGATTATCAAATGTTAACTCTGCAACAGTCAAAATCCATATCGTCATTAAAAGTAATATTTTGCTTTTTGATAATTCTATTACACGCGCATTTTCAAATGCCTAGCCCCGACACCGTCTCTGATGGTGGCGGAATTGCTTACGAAATCCAGAATCTTTCCCGAGTATACTTATCTATGTTTATCTGTGGTATTGCCATACCCGGTTTCGCGGTAATTTCAGGATATTTATTTTTTGCAACAGCAGATTTTTCCGCAGAGACTTATAAAAGGAAAATGTATAGCCGTTTATTCTCTCTGTTGATTCCCTATATCGTATGGGATTTAATTGTTTTTGCTGGCGATGTAGTGTTGGCTTTTAACGGCAAAAATAACTTGGTAAGCGAAACTGAATGGAATTTTTTGAATGTATTGAATATTTTTTGGGGTGTTAAACAGAATGGTGCAGGGACATGTCCTTATAATGGCCCGTTGTGGTATATTAGGGATTTATTCATTCTTTGTCTTTTGACCCCGATTATATATCCTTTACTTAAGAGCCGTTTTTTTAAATACATTTTTGCTGTTGTTCTTTTATCCGCTTTATTTGTGAAAATACCTTACGTCTATTATCATGAACAGATTTTAACGATTTATTTTTGCTTAGGTGCTTTTTGGGCTGTTAATCAAATTAAACTGTTTTCTTGTAATAGTTTTGTAAATGGAATTTTATTAATATGAGGGGTAATCGCAAATATGCTTTACCTGACTAACTATTTTGAATTTACTGGTGTCAATGAAAACTTAATTGATCAGATATACGTTCTTTGTTCTTTGGCTATATTACTCTCTCTTGGCGGTAAATATCTACAGAACGAAAAAATTGTAGAAATTGCACCAAGTACTTTCTTTATTTATTGTATGCACAATTCTTTTCTTGCTATGCTTGCTCCCCTTGTAAGGGGACAAAGTTCTGTTGTGTATTTGGCATATTATCTTTTAATCCCTGTATTAGATTTTGCAACTGGGTATGTGTTGTATCTGATAGTGAAGAAAATTGATAATCCCATAATGAATTTGCTTCTGTTAGGAAAAAGAAGTGTAAAAAAGTAGGTTAGAATGCTGCTTAAGAATTTTTTATACAAGTATTTTTTTAATTTTATCCCCGACTCCATCTGGATTCGATTCCAATTTCGCCGTAAAATGGGCTGTTGGCCCAATTTGAAAAATCCTAAGACGTTCAATGAAAAGTTACAGTGGCTGAAATTGTACGACCACAATCCACTTTATACGAAGCTTGTTGACAAGTACGAAGCGAAAAAAATTGTCGGTGAGCAAATTGGCGATGAGTATATAATTCCAACTTTGGGTGTATGGGACAAGTTTGATGACATTGACTTTGATAAATTACCGGATCAGTTTGTATTGAAATGTACTCATGACTCGGGGGGGCTTGTCATTTGCAAGGATAAATCTAAGTTTGATATTTCTGCCGCAAAGAAGAAGATATGCAACTGCCTAAAATTTAACTACTATTGGGCGATAAGGGAATGGCCTTATAAAAATGTCAAGCCTAGAATTATTGCAGAAAAATATCTTGAAGAAAACGAAATATTAACATCTGAAAATTCAACAAAAGAGAAAACAGATGCTATTCGTGATTTTAAGTTTTTTTGTTTTGGTGGCGTTCCTAAAATCATGTATGTATCTAGAGATAAGGCTGAACAACCAACAACAGATTTCTTCGATATGTCATTCAATCATCTAGATATGCGAATGAGAGATCCTAATTCGTCTGTTTTACCCCCATGCCCTAAAAATTTCGAATTGATGCAAAAATTAGCCCAAAGGCTTTCGACAAATTTTCCCCATGTACGGGTTGATTTCTACGAAATTGGTGATCAAGTTTATTTTGGCGAAATGACTTTTTATCATAATAGTGGCTTATCGCACGTTTATCCATCAAAATGGGAACAAGAATTGGGTGAATGGATTAAACTGCCGGATGCAAAAGTATGAATTCGTTTGCTCAAAATAAATTTGATGACGGCTGTGTGAAACACATTGTCGTTAAAACGAAAGAGCTCTGTTGCGGCTGTTCCGCATGTGCTAACGCGTGTCCTAAGAAATGCATTGATATGAAATTTGACGATGAAGGATTCCTCTATCCTGTAGTCGATTCCACAAAATGCATTGAATGTGGATTGTGCACAAAGGTATGTCCTGTTCAAAATCCTTCCCATTTAAATGACGGAATTCCTTTATCATATGTCGTTCAAAATAAAAATAGTCTTGTTCGAAAAGAATCTTCTTCTGGTGGCATGTTTTCTGTTTTGGCGGAATATGTCTTAGCAAAGCAGGGAATTGTTTTCGGGGCTGCATATGACGATAATTTTGTTGTAAAACACATTGACATAGAGTCTATCGCGGATTTGTACAAGCTTCGTGGCTCAAAATATGTTCAAAGTGAAATTGGGGCAACATTCCATAAGGCGAAAGAATATTTGGAAAATGGCAGATGGGTTTGCTTTAGCGGAACTCCTTGCCAAATTGCAGGTCTAAAAAATTTTTTGAGGAAGGATTACGAAAAACTTTTACTTGTAGATATCGTTTGTCACGGAACTCCATCCCCGATGTTGTTCAGAAAGTATGTCGAATACCACACAAAGATGAATGGTCCTCTGAAAAATATCTATTTCCGCAACAAGGAATTTGGATATGCTGGTTCTACGATGGCTTTGGAATTTCAGTCGGGAAAGAAACGATTTACAGGGCAGGATGTCCATTTTTTCAAGGAATCTTTTTTTAGGGATTTGTCAACAAGGCCCTCATGCTATCAGTGCAAGTTTAAATATATAAACCGAGTTTCGGACTTTACGTTGTTTGATTGCTGGAGTGTAAATACTTTCAAAAAAGAAATGGATGATGACAAGGGGACGACTTCAGTATTGATCCATTCCGCAAAAGGCCAGAAAGTCTTTGAGGAAATTTCTGACAAAATTGAAGTTGCTCAGGTTGATTTTGAATTGCTGAAAAAAGATAGCGGAAGCATGATTGAAGGCCGAATAAAGATGAATCCCCTAAGGGATGATTTTTTTAAAGATTCGTTCAACTTCACCATTCCAGAAATGGTAAAAAAATACACGCCTTTGACTGTTAAAAAGAGATGTATTCAGACGATAAAGCCAATCCTGAACAGGTTCAATGTGTTGCACGTTATAAAGCGTAAAGTAGGAAAATTATTATGAAAAAGATAGGTCTTGTGATGTGCTACAAAACTAGAAATTATGGTAGCATGCTTCAGTCTTTTGCTCTTCAACATTTTTTTAGGCAAAACAAAGTTCCTTTTGAATGTATAGATTACCATCACAAGAAGGACGTTTGGGATTCTATCAAAAAAATTCCTCTATTGCTGATAAAAAGTGCCCGGATGATGAAATTTAGGGTTTTGAAGAGTAGACTGGTAATGAAATTCTTCGTGCCTCAGAGCTTAAAAAAATTAGAAACTCAGAGAATTCAAAAATTCGATGAGTTTTCTAAAACTCGTTTTATTGTTTCGGAGGCAATAACCTCAAGAAAAGAACTTGTCCATGCTTCAAAAAATTACAGAAGTGTTGTTGTTGGTTCTGATCAAGTTTGGCATCCAATCAATTATGGCACTCATTTTTATGACTTGAGCTGGGTGGATTCTTCCGTTCCTAAATATGCATACGCTTCAAGTTTCGGTGTTTCAAAGGTTCCATTCTTGATTCGAAATGGTGTATCTAAGACTTTGAAATCCTTCGATAAAATTTCATGTCGTGAAAAAACTGGGACTGACATCGTTTTCAATTTGACAGGAAAAAAAGCGGAAACATTGCCGGATCCAACTCTTTTATGGTCTGCCGATGAATGGAATGGAATGCTAGACCTTGATAATCTACGATCAAAAAAGGATTCCTATATATTCTGTTATTTTTTGGGAAATTCTCCAGAATGTTATGATTTTGCAAATAAACTTAAAAAAATAACTGGGTTGAAAATTATTGCACCTATTTTATTGGACGGTTATTATCCCGAAACATTGAACTTTGGAGACGAACACCCGTTTGATGCTGGTCCTGCTGATTTTGTATGGTTTATAAAGAATGCAGACTTCGTATGTACAGATTCTTTCCATGGAACTGTCTTTTCTTTGCTTTTCCAAAAAAAGGTGGCAATATTTAACAGATATAAACAGAAATCTTCGGCTTCGGCAAATTCTCGAATAGATGATCTTTTTAACCTACTTGGAATAAAAAGAAATATTTGGGATGATGCCGACAAATTTTCGATTTCCCAACCTTACGCTTTGAAAGATTTTGAAAAGGCTCTGACAACAGCCAAACAAAAATCATTCAATTACTTGCAGGAAATTTTAGGGAGTAACTGATTATGTCTGAGTTCAAATGTGATGTTTCTGTTGTAATTGTATGTATGAACAATACGGGTTATTTGTTTCCATGTCTTGATAGCCTATATAGTACGACAAAGAAAAGAGCTTTTGAGGTAATCGTTGTCGCCTATATGTTTTCAAAGGAAAATCTGATTGCGCTCAAGGAGAAGTATCCGCAAGTTACTGTCATAGAGAATAACGAAATCAAGGGCTTTTCGGAAAATAACAACCTGGCGTTGAATCAGGCTCATGGAAAATATGCTTTAGTCTTGAACGATGATACCTATTTTACCGATGCCCTGATAGATACCCTTGTGGATGATATTGAAAAACTGCCTCAAAATGTTGCCATAATAAGCCCGACAATAGAACACATTAATTTAAAAAAAATTGCAAAAGGAAAAATGCCAATGGATTCCTATTGGCGTTATATCGGAAGTATTTTTCGAATAAATTTTCCAAGAAACAAGAAAGATTTGTCGTACATCAACGGAAATGGATTATTCCAGACTTACAACATTTCTGGCTGCGTATTCCTGATAAAAATGGACGTTTTTAGGGCTGAAGGATTCTTTGATGAACGATACTTCTTTGGCCCAGAAGACATTGCTTTGTCAACTCAGTTGAATAAAAAAGGCTACAAATGCTACGTTGATTCTGATGTGAAAATCACTCATCTACAGGGGGCTACTTTTGGAAAAACAAGTTTGGCGACTTATCCAGCCGCTGTAATGGGGCGTCTTATTTTGATATGTGGAAATTCTTTGCTAAAATGGTTTGTTGCCCGTTGTTGCTACACTTTGGTTTTGATGTTTACAATAGTGCTGTATTCTATAATTGAAATTTTCAGAAAGAATGAGATGCGGACTATTAAGAGAAATCGTTATAAAAACTTATTGAGCGTTCTTTGGACGAATAAAACACCAAAAGAGGTGTTTAAGATGTTCTATGAGAAATAATTATTAGCAGGAGTACTTTTTTTTCGTGATACCCTCACTGATATTGAATTTTTCGTTGTATTTAATAGCTTTGATTCTTGTTATAGTTTTTTTTAGAAAAAACTATATAGCATGGATGGTCTTTGGCTTATATGCTTTGGGTAGTTTTTGTGCAATTTTCATTCCGACAATTGGACACTATTATGTTGCGGATATATTTATCTCTACAAATTATAGCATCGGTAATTTTGTTTATCTATTTGTTTTACTTTGTATTTTTTTGATTCCCGTTTTGCAAAATGGGATTAATTATTCAAAAACAATTGCATTAATCTCTCCCCTAAAAAATGAAATATTATTAGCATCAAGTATATTTTATTCATTTGTTTTACTACTAGCAATTATGCTTATAGCAAAATATCTATTACAATCTGGTTTTTCTTTTGAAAAATTCATGACATCAAAAGATCAAGCGGCTGACAATTTCGAACGACTTGGCTTTGCAACGTCTTTTATTGTTAAGTTAGCGATTACATTTAAAGATGTTTTTTTTATTTACGCTTTTTACCTTTTATTTAATCACCCAACACATAAAAAAATTGCTATTGGAGTGATTGTTGGATCTATTGCTTTTTTATTAATGTATTCAATGGCTATTTTATCCAGAAACATCTTATTTCATACTATTTTTTCATTAATGTTGGTATTATGCTTGTTTATTACATATTCTAATGACCAAATATACCAGAAGCTAAAAAAAATTGTTTTGGGCGCAATAGCATGTATTATCGGAATAATAGTTTTTATATCTGTACTTCGTTTTTTTTCTGACAGAAATGATGCAGAATATCTGCAATATGTAATGTTACGATACGCTGGAGAACCTATATTGAATTTTGGATCTTGGATAGATCGTATTCAAGAAGAATGTCATGGCGTGTATAATTTTTCTTCTTTTATGTCCTTATTTCATATTGAACCATCCAGAACTTTTTCCGAAATAAGAAATTATTGTTACGCCCAAACGCATATACCAACACACATATTTTACACCTTTATAGGAACTTTAGTTATGGATTTTGGGAAAATTACAACTTTCTTTATAGCTTTAACTTGTGCGCTCTTTTTTTCAAAAAAACGTTTAGAGTATACACCTTTTTATAGAATAGCATTCTTATATATTTATTCACTAAATCTTCTTAATGGATATTTTTTCTTTTACTTTATGTCGAAAAATATGCAGTTGCTTGTTGCTATTGTGTTTTTATGTTTTTTATGGGAAACAGACAAAAATAATATTGAACGTCAATAAAGGCAATTCTCATATAAACTTGTTGTTGCATAATCGGTTCTAGATGATTGAGTCCAAACAAATAAAGAAGAATGTTTCATTGACTATTTCTGTACAAATAGTCTCTTTTGCCGTTAGCCTTATTATGAATTTAATACTGCCTAAATTCATTGACGAGGAGCAGTATTCATATTGGCAAACATTCTTACTGTATGGCGGGTATGTACCGCTTCTGCATTTGGGAATACTCGATGGAATCATGCTTAGATATTCTCAGTACGATTACGAAACTCTTGACAAACCTTTAGTACGTTCCCAATTTATACTATTTCTTTTAATGGAATTCTTTTTTGCGGCAGTTTTGATTTTTATATCATTCTTTATCGATAATCAAATTGCCAAAATAATTCTTATTTTTTCTGGATTTGATGTCGTTTTAAGAAATGTACACACATATACCTCATATACATTTCAACTTACCAATCGTATATCCAAATATGCCAAGTTAATTCTTTACAATCGACTGGCGTATGGCTTGGGAGTAGTTCTTTTATTAATTGCTGGAGCCGAGTATTTTTATCAAATTTGTTGCGCTTATTTTATAGCTCCAATTATTTCCATTTTATGGGGCTACTTTAATAACAAAGATCTTTATTTTGGCAAAATTGTTTCTTTCAAAAAAGCGATGTGTGAATATAAAGAGAATATGACTTCAGGTGTAATGCTGCTCATCGCTAATCTATCTTCAATGTTTATGGAGGGCGGAGCAAAGATGGTTATTCAATGGGGGTACGACACTCTTTTATTTGGTCAAATAGCCTTTGCTTTTAATGGACTAAATTTGTTTTTCACTTTTTTAGCCGCAGCGAGCATTGCCTTATTCCCGTCTCTTAAACGCATTGAACCTCAAAAGCTTCCTTCATTTTACAATAAAATCAGAATATTCTTATCAGTATTTTTATTTGTTTCATTAGTATTGTATTTCCCATGCTATATACTCATAAAATTGTGGTTGCCTAACTATGCCGAAAGCTTAGCCTATCTTGGCATTCTAATGCCTGTTGTTATTTTTTCGTCAAAGGTTACTTTGCTTACGAATAATTATTTGAAGGCATTACGCAAAGAAAAGATAATGCTAAAAATAAATGTCATTTCAGTTGTAGTTGCATTTGTTTTATACCTTATAAGCGCTTTTATTTTCAATAGCGTCACATTATTGTTGCTATGCTTAGATATTGCAGTTATGTCTCGTTCTATTATTTCCGAAATTATTGTAATGAAATTGATAAATAAAAATTTCTCAAAAGATTTTATTATCGAATCTTTTATGGTAATCTCATTTATTCTTTGTACGACAATTCTTTCGTTAGGAACAGGTTGTGTTGCTTATCTATGTGTATGTTCTCTGTACCTTTTGAAAAATAAAAAGAATGTATCACTTTTACTTGGGCGATTCAATAATGAGTAAAAGTTTAATCAATCAACATACAAAAATGCCCGACTAAATCAAACATAACAGACTGCTTATGAAAACATCTTCGCCAACATTATCGCCGTTGCGCTCAGCGCTCTCATTTCTTGGACGCGTCTCTACGCTTCCAACGGCGAATGGTCCTTATCGGCATGCCCGTTGTTTCTGCAAAGATATCATTGGCAACTCCTTCGTTCAAATGAATTTCGTCAGTAAAAATGCCATCGTCTCGAAACCCATTTGCCAAAGCCTTTTTCTCTTCCAGGGCGTTTGCTTCCGCTCTTTAAA
>AUXO018717679.1_pt1 | contig 10442 bp, 2 predicted proteins | sample 768731 | NCBI WGS metagenome assembly AUXO01 (sample SAMN02715735, study PRJNA202380) | gut metagenome | biome: sheep rumen | host: Ovis aries | place: New Zealand: Palmerston North | reverse complement strand
ATTTTAGTTATAAGATCCGCCATTAAACATCTTCCTCCTGTTCTAATTCGGCGGAAGATGCGGCCGCAGCTTTGCGGTATGCTTCAGCTTGTTCGGTTAAATAATCTTGAAGGACTTTATCTTTTAATTGAACTAAAACTTTAGTAACCGCATCTTCCATCATTGCAGATGAAATATTATATTGTTGCATTGTAGAATTAATTCACTGTTGGAGTGAAAGTTGAAGTTCTAAACGTAATTGTAATGAATTTTCCATTTTATCTCCTTTTATCTCTTTTTAAAATTTATCATGGAGCAGTCGTTTCAAGATATTCAGATCCAGAATTACTACTTGCTCTTCAGTGATATGATCCACCAGGTAAATTAGGTATAGATTTATAATATAAACGAATTTTATGCGTATGATGTGCTTTAGCATACTCGTCATGAGTATGACCTTTAACAGCATAATTATCTTGAACTGTTTTTGCTGAGATAAATCCTTTTCTTGCCGCTCATCCTTCTGCTCATTCTTCTACTTGACTAAGTGTAAGAGTCTTACTTATTTTGTCGTATATATTGTCTAGAATTTTCTCTAAATCAGTAGCTCCTTTATATCCATTAGTAAATTGAAGCTGTTTTACGCCACCGCTAAATAATAAAGACTCATTATTATATTGTTTAGCATTAACTCAAAAAATTTCATCATATTGTCCATTTTGACGAGTTGGATAAAGTCCAGCATTTTTACGCCTTCCTTCCATACAAATTAAAGGACGCGTAACAAGAACTTTACCATTACCGAAATTAACTCCGCTTCATTTACTATTAGAAGAATTCATTATTAATCGAGAAAAACTACTATCTCCTGTCGAATCTCCTGCTTGAATTAATATCTGTGGACTTTCATTATTATAATAAATTTCATTACCATTATTATTTGATTTTATTAAAATGGTTTGATCTGTACTTAATTGTAAATTATTAGTATGACGAAGAAAAGAAGTATCTTCAGTAATAACTAAGCCATTTTTCTCAATATTTTTTGAATTTCTATTTGTTGTTGCACAAAAAATTCCTAAAATTGGTTTTGTATCTGATGCTGTATCATCAGGATTAATTGCAATATAACCATTTTTATATTTATTATCTGTATCAAAAACACTAAAACTAAAATGACGATTATAAGATAATATATCTACAGGCATATTATAGTTTTTTATATCAATTGATGGGATTGTTTTTATTTTTTTTCCTATATCTAAATTTAACATATATGCTGTAGAATTAATTTGTTGTCCAATTTTAGAAGTTAATATTTGACTATTTAAAAGTAAAGTTTTATTTGGAAAAGTAGCTTCCTGAGTTGAAATTTCTGTTTTTATAATTTGATAATAATCACCTGTATCTTTTTGAACATATTCTCTTCCTTCATCTTTTCGAGATTCTCAGTTTTCTTTCGTGACATAACGAGTTATTGCTGTTGTACTATAATCTATTATCTGTTTATATTGATTCTTGTTAGTTAATTCATTTTTATTTGTTCCAAAATATAATGATGAAGAAGGAATTAATGATTTTTCTATATACGTTTCAGTATTAAGATTATATACATATATAATATCAAGATTTAAATTGTTTAAAGAATAAAAATTATAAAATAATGAAGCTATAGTAAAAAGTGTTTGATAATATGTTCCTTCTTCATCTTCTATATAAGAAGATTCAGGAGAAGAAATATAATTAAATTTTTGATTAATATTATTTATTTCTTTAAGATAAATTTTATCTAATCCTATTAAATCTGATAATTTTTCATTTTTTATAGAATAATAGTTCTCTTTTTCAAAACTATCTAATAGTATATAATCATTTCTTAGTTCTTCATCAATTATTTTAACATGAACAAATATCAAAGGCTCATTTCCTTCAATAGAAAAATTTTCTTTTTCAATATATATATTTTCATTATTATCGTTTTTATATATATAATACTCTTTTGCATTTTCAAAATTTGTTTCATCACAATATTCTTCGTTCTCAAAAGCTTTGTAATAAATAGAACCTTGATTCTCTATATCTTTTACTCTAAAATAAAAACCTTCAAATAAAATATAAGGATCTCCATTTTCGTTTACAATATATGTTTTTCATTTATAAGTTGGAATAAATATTTCTTCCTCTAACAATTCTTCAAAATTCTTATTTAAAAAATCTTCATATTTTAATGTATATTGACCATTTTCTTCTTTTAACGTAAAAATAGTATCACCTTGGTCAAATTTTCCTTCTGCTTCTACTTCATAAGATGATGAATTAGCAATTCCTCCGAAAGGAGCTCCTTCTGTCGCTTCTGTAGTTACAACATAACCAAGTGATAAATAATCATTATAATCTATCTCTTTTTGATTATTTAATTCATATGTAGTTATAAGTTCAAAAAGAGGATTTTCCTTAAAAGAATTTTTTGAAATATAAATAGGAATTTCTTTGTTTGGATCTGTCTCTTGATCTCTAATAGGTCTAGTAGCATTTTCATCTGTATTAATTCTATAATAAATGTTATCATCTATAATTTGATAATAATAATTATCATTTTTTTTATATCAATTTTCTTTTGCAGAAAAGTTAAAACTTGAAACATAATTAAATTCGTTTTGATTATTCTTCCATCGAAAATAATATTTATTTTCATCTTCTTCACTATATCATTCATATTTATCATTTTTTTTCGTCAAATCTAAATCTTCTAATGCAACGTATCAAAGATTTTCTGCATTTGGTTTATAATAATTTAAACTATTATTTTTTTCTATACTAAAATAATAATTATCCTTATTCAAATTTTTTATATTGTTTATATTTTCTATCGGATATAAAGAATATTGATCATTGTTTCTTTCATAAATAGAATTTATTAAAATTGACTCTTCAATATAACCTTCACTTTTTTCAAAGTTATCTTGAGAATATTCATATTTGTAAAAAGGAATATTATAATTTGAAACAGATATATAATTATTAGAATCAATTTGATAATATGTATTATTAAAATTAATTTCTTGAGGATTATCAGTGTCAGAAATATAATAATAATTGCTTGACACTATACTATTATTATCTTCAAACATTTGTTGTAAATAAAATGATTGATCATCTTTATCAGTTAATTCATAATATAGTGCTGTTCCATATGAATTTTTTGGACTATCTTCTGTAGTATTATCATCTATTTGTATGGTTATAATTTCTGTTGAATAAGCTTCGGTATTACCTTTTCCAACAAGCACTTCTAAATCTTCTGCTGTTTTTAAAAGATTTTTTTCTGTAGTTGATAATAAAAAGCGACTATTTTCAGACAATCGTATTTGACTTTTATCTTGACTTAAAAGAATATTAGCATCAGTTGTTCTTGCTGCTCTTTTGTTTTGAAGATTTTCATCAGGAACATATAAAGCAATTTCTCTACCATGAAGATGAAGTTTTCTTAAATATTCTCCTCATTCTCAATCTGTATTACGATTATTTAATTCATTACCGCCTGAAATATGTAAAGTTGGAATTGAATTTGAATTATTTTGCTTAATATCTTCTAAAGACATAAAAAATTGACCAAGATTTTTATTACCTGCAGTCATTTGAAAACCAATATGAGTTGGATGCTCTATATAATCATCAAAAGCACTTAAACTATTAAAATAAAATTTAGAAGCAATATTTTCTCCAATAGTGTCATTTGTTAGATTATATGTAACATTTTTATTGCCAATAGAATTTGCTACAAATTCTCCTCTACTATTAATACCAGCTAAAAATGTCCTAGTATCTTTTTTATAAATAAGGTTTTCACTAGTATTTAAATCATCTCTATAACGATCTTTTCCATTATGTCTAAAAATAGTAAAAAGAGTAGGAGTATTAGGATCTAATTGTAATTCTAAAGAATCTCCTTCAACCAACAAACTATCTGAATCAGATGAAACATCATTTAAAGGACTACTTTTGATTGAAATATATGGTTTTTCTCCTCCATAAAATAAGATACCACCTTGATCATGAGCAATATCCTTGTCATGATGTCTGCCATATAAATTATCAGAATCTTTCTCAATAATACCGTCTTTTTTTAACACATAATCATAATTAGGAAATTGTCCGTTTCTTTCTCCAAGAGTTCCCTTTTCAGTATAATACAAACTTTTACGACCGATTTTTCAACCGCCAATCGTACTGGTACCACCTGGCCGCAATTCTATGCGACCTTCTTGATAATTATCAGATGCTTCTCTATTAGAATTAATATAATGTCCATTTTCTACATCTGGTAATCCAAAAGTAGCATTACCCGTTTCCGCATCTAAGAAAATAGATTGAAGTCCATCTGAATATCCAAATAAACCAATTTGTTTTTTATTTTCTGATCCACCGGTATAAGTTTCTGTTTTACCCATTACAATGCCTGTAAAACGATTATTATTATCTTTTTCACCGGCTCCAATTTGTGGAGCCATAATATAACCGTCTTCTTCATCAATTGTAACAGAATTACCGTCTCAAGCATTAAGTGAAGCTAATCCAAAAGTGTTAAGAGTAAAAATAATTGGTGCAGATATAATTATATCCGGACCTTCTTCACTTGTAGTTTCTCCTTTATAAATTTTTATTTCAATTCTGTTATTAGTTTTAGAACCAGTACAGCTATCATTTGGTAAAATATATATTATATCAAATTTATTACTATCTTCTATAGTAATTTCTTTTACGGGTTCTTGAATTATTTGGCCAGATTCATTTAATTCTTGTTGAAGTAATAAGAAATCAGGATCATCTTCTTCATCATTTCAGCCACCTTTTGCTGTAATGATAAGCCTACTATTTTCTGGGATATTAATAATTTTTAATCCTTGATTATGATTATAAATAGGATTGCGGCCATCTGCATTGTAAGTAACTTCTTTAAGATAAGAATTTTTATTAATTGCTAAGCGATTATTTGCATAAGTTGCTATATCTTTTTTATCTTTAAAATAAATTATTGGTAAAGGATAATATCCATAAAATTCTTTTTTATTAGTCTCTGTTTCAATTTCATTTCCATCATCGTCTTTTGTAGTAATTTTATCACTAAATTTAATATGACTTTTTATAATTTGTAATTGATATGGATTATTTTTTGTAGAATCTCAAGATAAATGATAAGTATTAGTTTCTGATTCTTTTCTTAAATCAAAATTTTTCCCTTTAGATATCATTGTTTCAGAAGGATTTCCAGCAAGATTTCAATAAGATTGATATTTGTCTGAAGGTAATAATTTTCCTTTTTGATAAACATTTACTTGAAAACCTGATTCTTCAGCTTTAGTTAATTGTATAGATGTTGAAAGTTTCTTATCATCATCTTTCTTATATTTTTCATTTAAAAATCCTTTTATTTCTTCTTTACCATTCTCATCTTTATCTGTAAAAGTATATAAAGTTAAAGCTTGGGTATCTAATATACTATTACTAGAGACTGGAGTAATTCGTACTGCTATGTCTGTACCATTAGTACCATTTTCTCCTATTTTTGTAAAGAATAAATTAGTTTCTTTATAATAATCTTGATCATTAAAATTAATATGACACATAATTTGATTATTAATTGCATTAGGATCATATATAGATTTAATGTCAAAATAGCATAAAGTTTCATTTCTTACTGTATCCATGTTACCTGTAGCAGAATTAAGAGTTAAATCTCCTAAAGGAATTATCATTGAATTTTCTAAATTAAAAATTCAATCTACTTGAACATTACTACCTGAAAATTCGGACCCACTTGGACTAATTAATTTAGCTTTAATTGGTAACACTTCTAAGGGGTCTAATTTATTTAACTTAGGACTATTACCATATTCATCATACTGGAATATTTGATTATCATTTTCAAATTCAATATGATAACCATCAACAAGAGCTCCGCCTCTATTTTCAAATTCAAGTTCTGCATTTCCAAGAGTAACAGAATCATTTTTAATTACAACGCACTTAACTTTTATTTTTTCATCTGATTTAAGATTTATCATAGGATACATTAATCGCGTAGCTATAGTTGTATCTATATATCCAGTTTCTTTATCTTTTTCTATTTCTACTGGTTTATTTTCTTCTAATTTATAAAATTTAACATTATTAAAATATTGATCTTGAAATTGATAATTTTCAATATTATTAATTGATAAATTTTCTAAATCTATCTGGCTATAAAAAGGAATTTCTTCTTCATTTTCTAAGACAACAGATCAATAAAATTTAAGAATATCTTTATCTTCAATAAGATTTTTTTCTTCTCCATCAATCAAGCATGTAATTATAGGAGTTCCTGAACTAAATTGAAAAACCGTACCCTGATCAGAAGTTAATTCTATAGTATGACCATAAGTGCTATTATAAACAATAAAAGGAGCAACAATAACGATTTCTGTTTCAGAATTTTCTGAAAATACTGCAACACATTTATAAGAATTTTTTGCTGCAGGGTTCTCATTAAATTCAGTTTCAAAATATCTTGAATTTTCATTTTTATCTGAAACTAACTCTCATCCTACTCCGCCATATCTATTAAATTTTTCTCCTCCAACAACAACAGAAGGATTTTCTTTAAATCAATAATAAGTAAGTTTTAAGTTTTGACTTAAATCATTTAATTTTCTATAGAAACTTCCTTTAAAAATTGCTTTGTCTTTTTCTTTAGAAACAACTGCACCGGTCTCTTCTGCTTCAACTTTTAAAGAATAATCTCCAGAAACGCTATCTAAAGGTTTTAAAACATAAAAACCAATATCTTTTACAAAAATATCTTCTGTTTTTTGTTCATCATACATTTTATTTTGAATAAAACCTGTTTTAAAAAAAAGAATTTTATTAATTCTTTTAAAAGAATCTAAATTATCAATTTTAAAAATTTCATGTTGAGAAGTTCAATTTTTGAAATATAAAGGAGCTCCTACCATAGAATTAGAATCTAATTGTAAATAAACTTTCTTTTCTTTTTCTAAATTAGGTTCTGTTTTTAATCAATCATTATATTCACTAATAATACTTTCTGATGTACTTATTTCAACTAAATCTTGTAACATTTTAAGAAAAGATGTAATAGTTTCTTGAACGATTTCTTGATTTTTTTCAGGTGAATTTTTAACATAAGTTGCATATAAAGCAGTTAGCTCACTAATTATTCTTTTTAATTGACTATCTTCTCCAGAAATATAATCTTCAAAATTATCCTCATCTAGATTATTCATTATATCTTCAATTGTATTAATTCCAGAACTATCTTTATCTTTATTAAAGACATAATCTAAAAAGCTTTTTTCTTCTTCTTCATTTCCGAATTCAGTTTTAGCTTTTATCTCTTTTTTTTCACAAACATTCTTTAAAATTTCTTCTTGTGTTGATCCTCAATTTGACTTTTCATTATCAAACAATAATTCAAAAATTAATCCATATCGACCTGTTGCTTGACGTTTTTGTTCAAGAGAAAGATCTGTACGAAAATCTGCTTTTAGCATAATAGCAGAACCTTCACTTAAATATCGTTTTAAATTTGATAAACTTTCAATTTCAATTTGTCCTTTTGAGCTAGTAGGATCTTCTTCATTATAAAGAATTTGAATTCTATGGCTAAAAGTTGTTGGATCTATTTTTTCTTCATTCATATCGTGATAAGATCTTAAACCTATATTTTTAGTTTTTGTCGTTAAATTATTTTTTCCAACTATACTAAAATTATTTAATACTGCATTAGTTATATTTAAATTTAAATCAGTATTAATATTAGAAGCTCTACCTAAAATAATTTTTTCTTTAGAAAAATCTCCTTGCGGGATAAAAATATAAACAGGAGTATTCTTTATATAAGTTTCTTCATCATTTAAAACCGTAGCATTAAAAAACCCATTTCCATAATTAATTTTATAAATAGATTTTTTATTTTTAATTCCGACTAAAGAATTAATTGTTCCTGTAATCGTTTTATCATACGCAGCATCCTTTACGCGCCGTGATACAATTGTATCGACAGCTTCTAAAATACTTTGCTGTAGAACGTTTGTGTTAGCATTACCCATGCGGCGCTCCTTTTCTCTAATAAAAAAATGGGGAGAGTGCGAGACTCTCCCCATTCATCCTTTATCTCTCACTCTTTAGGATATGAAAAATAAAGTTTTTAAATTATTATGTTTTACCCAAATAAATTATCGAGTTCTATAACTATATTGATAAGCTTTATCAGATAAACCAAGCAAAGCTGCTTCAATTTCATTAGAATTTGTAACATTCGGGAATGTAGCGTTAATTTCAACTCTTTGTTCTATAGTGTCTCCGAAATTCTTATTTGCATTATTGATATTAGATTTTAAAGTCTTACCTAAAGCATCTATTTGAATTATTGATACCATATCCCGCATTAAATTAACTGCATCAAGAATATTTTCAGTATCTTTAGCATTTAAAATAAGTTCTTTTTGATGAATTCAAATAAGTTTTCCATCATTTGCTTCTGGATTTCCACTACCACTTCATTCTCCTGTATATCCTCCTGTAGCTCCTTGTCTTCGTTGATCTCAAGTTTTATGGTTTCATTGGGTATCACGACGAATAGTTTTAGGAGTAGTAGTTTTAGGAGTAACAGTTTTAGGAGTAGTAGTTTTAGAAGTAGATGGCAAAGAATTATGAACTATTCCAGTATCATTATTGCTATAACTAGGATTATTATTAGAATTAGTTGTTCTAGTTCCACTAGAAGGATTTGATTGAGTTCGATAAGCTGCCTGTTCAGCTGTTAATCTTGCAATCGTTTCATTTGCTTCTTTTAATTGTTTTGCTAAATTAGAAGCATCATCTTGTGCTTTTTGTAAAGCTGTACTATATTCTGTAATTCTATCTATTGCAGTTTGAATTTTAGCATTATCTCCAGTAAAAGCATTAAATAATTCATCATTAGCTGCCTTCAAAGCATTCGCTTTTGTAGTAACTTCTGAAAGACTTGTCTTTAGGTTATCTGCAGCAACACCAATTGTATTCAAAGATGAAACCATATTTTTTTCTAATATTTTAGCAGAATTATTAATATCTGTAATTGCTTTTGTTGCAGAATTATATATATTATCAACTACATCATTTTCAATTGTAGTAGCTAAATCGCGCCACATTATACCAGTATTTTCTTTAATATTACCATTTTCATCATAAAGTGTGTGCATCATATCTAAAGAAGCTGTTGCAGAATCACCAATTAAATTATTAATATTTCATCAAAGAACTTCATACATTCCATTGGTAACATCTCCAAAATCTTCACCCATAGCGGCTCAAATTTTCTTATATTCTTCTGCTAATGTTTGTAAAGCAGCTTTGCGTGCGATTTCATCATCTTTATATCTTTCTGATATTTCAGATGCTTTCTCTTGAAAATCTAAGAAAGAACTAATCATTCGATCATTATTTGTAATAGTTTGATTTTTTGTTAACTCGTAAGCATCAAAGCTAGAATCAAGTAGTTCATCTTCTGCTTGTTTTACGTCACCTTCATCTGCACGATATACATAACGATAATTGCCTTGTGTATCTCGACGTAATTGCATTTTGTTTTTATTACGTTGAGCATCTTCAAGTGCAATTTGTTTTTGAAGAACTTCTAATTTAGCATTTGCAAGTTTAACATCATATTCAGACAAAGTAGTTTGATTTTCAAGAGATTCTAATTGTTCTTGCATTTGTTGACGAATTTTATTTTGAGTTCCTAAAGAAGCTCCTTGTGCATCATTAAGTAAATCAATATATTTACTACGAAGCTTGTCTATTTCATAAGCTTTTTCAACTTCATCTTTATAATCTTCTGTATATTGTTTTTCTAATTCTCACTTAGTTTGAAGATCTTCAAGTCCCAATGTAATATTAGAAACTGTACCATCATCATTTAATGTACCAGTAGTTCGACCTCAAACATTTTGAGTCATAGTTTGCATACTACGTTTAATTGAAGTTTCAAATTGTTTAACTCAAGTTTCAGCTAATTGTTCTGCAGTATCGCGCATTTCTTTTTCTGCATCCCGCATTCGATCTTCCATAGCTTCAATCGTCTTTTGATCACCAGTTGCTAAAACTTTTTGATATTCTTGTTGCGCAGCTTCATATACCCTAGTTCGTTCAGTTAATTCAGATTGAAGTATTTCTCCTTCTCGTTGAAGAATATCCACTAATTCAGTATAACTATCTTCTCCATAATAAAGAGAATATACATCAGCCATTTGCTCAACTTTATCAACAAGATCGTCATATTTTTTAAATTGTCTATCTAATCTATCATCAAATTCATCATATATATCCAATAAGTCATCACGAACATCTTGAAGTTTCTTTCTAAAATTCTCAGCAGAATCTAATGCAGCTTGAGTTACATCTTCAAAAACTTTTTGAAGTTC
>AUXO016588727.1_pt1 | contig 10442 bp, 10 predicted proteins | sample 768731 | NCBI WGS metagenome assembly AUXO01 (sample SAMN02715735, study PRJNA202380) | gut metagenome | biome: sheep rumen | host: Ovis aries | place: New Zealand: Palmerston North | reverse complement strand
AGATGTACGCGAGCGGTCGTGTGCCCGCCATGAGTGACGATGAGCTCAACGAGCTTGTCAGAGAGGCGGACGAGGCTCGTTATAAGAAATTCCTTCTTCTTGCGGAGAAACGTTAAGCAAACAAACACGTTGCGTTTTTTTACGAAAATGTAAAAATTCGCGCGCGTGTATTGTATAATAAGAAAAGAAAAACCAAAGGAGGACATCATTATGTTAAGGATCGTTTACGGCGCAAAAGGCAGCGGCAAAACTTTGAAACTCATTGATGAAGCCAATTCCATGGTGGATAAAACTGCCGGAAGTATTGTCTTTATCACTTACGTGGATCGCTACAATTTTGACCTTAATTACAACATCAGAGTTATCAATGCGGGCAACTTCGGCGTGGGTACCGAGGAGCAACTTGCCGGTTTTGTGAAGGGTGTTATGGCGTCCAATTCCGATATCGATATGCTGTATATCGACGGCGCGCACCGCATTACGGGCAAGAGCGTGGCGGATATGCAGTACTTCTATGACGAAGTGGCAAAGGCAAGCAAAAACAGCGCGGTGGAGATCGTTCTTTCCGCCAGCACGGATGAACTGCCCTCCTTCTTGAAGGGATACGAAAACGAAAAGGTGAATTGATCTTACATGAAATATATCAGCACGCGAAACGCTTCCTGCCGCGTATCGGGCAGTGAAGCCATCTTAATGGGGATCAGTCCCGAAGGCGGACTGTTTGTTCCCGAAACCTTCCCGCAGATCACCCTTGACGAGATCAAGGCGATGGGGGATATGTCGTATGCGGAGCGCTCCGCTCTTGTGATGAGCCGCTATTTGGATGAGTTTTCCGAGCAGGAACTGTTGGAAATAGCAAACCGCGCATACGCTCGTTTTGACGATGAGGACGCTTGCCCTCTCACCAAGATAGAGGAAGACCTTTATATCTTGGAACTGTGGCACGGTCCCACCTATGCTTTTAAGGACGTGGCGCTTACGGTGCTTCCGCAACTCATCTCCGCTTGCAGAGCCAAGCGTGGGGAAAAGGATAAGACCTTGGTGCTCGTGGCAACGAGCGGGGATACCGGCAAAGCGGCGCTGGAAGGCTTTAAGGACGTGGAAGGCACCGAGATCATGGTGTTTTACCCGGATGAAGGCGTGGCACACATGCAAAAACTCCAAATGATCACCACCGGCGGGGATAATACCTACGTGGCGGGCATCAAAGGGAATTTTGACGATGCGCAAACCGCTGTGAAAAAAATCTTTACCGATCAATCGGTGCGTGACGCTCTTAAAGAGGGCGGTTACGTGATGAGCTCCGCAAACAGTATCAACTGGGGAAGACTGCTCCCGCAGATCGCCTATTACTTCTCCGCTTATGCGGACCTGTTGTCAAGCAATGAGATCACCGTGGGAGATAAGGTGAATTTTGCCGTTCCCACCGGAAATTTCGGAGATATCCTTGCAGGGTATTACGCCATGCGCATGGGACTCCCCGTGAACAAACTCGTTTGTGCCTCCAATATCAATAACGTGCTTACGGATTTCTTTACCACGGGCGAATACGACGCCACGAGAGAATTCCATAAAACCATCTCTCCCTCAATGGATATTTTGATCTCCTCCAACTTGGAGCGTCTTCTATTTGAGTACACGGGGCGTGATGACAAGGCGCTTTGCGCGTTGATGGATTCTTTGAAGAAAACCGGCAAGTATCAAGTGGACCCCACCGACTTAAAGCGCAAGCTTCCCTTCTTCGAGGGCGGCTTTGCGGATGAAGACGAAACCATGGAAACCATCTATAACACCTTTGACGAATACGGTTATGTGGTTGATCCGCACACGGCGGTGGCTGTTGCCGTGTATAACGACTATTATTTAACTTCCGGTGATACCTCTCCCGCCATCGTGCTTTCCACGGCGAACCCCTATAAGTTTGCGCAGGACGTGTACGAAGCGGTGGGCGAGAATTACGTGGAAGATCCCTTTAAGGCAGTTAAAAAATTGCACTTCTTAACAGGCATGGATGTGCCGGAAGGCATTCGTGATCTGGAAACTATGGAGCCGCGCTTTACCGACGTGCTCTCGGGTGAGGAGATCAAGCAAAAGGTACTTGCCAAAGTAAAGGGATAAAAGGAACACCATGAGAATTTACAGTGCTATTCAACCCACAGGATGTATCACGATAGGCAACTATATCGGCGCCGTGAAAAATTGGCTTGCTTTGCAGGATGAAAACGAGTGCATCTTTTCCATTGCGAACCAACACGCATTGACCGTCAGGCAGGACCCGCAGGAATTCCGCGCGCGCACACTTTCCTTTTTCGCGCAGTTTCTCGCTTGCGGCTTGGATCCCGAAAAGAGCATTCTTTACGTGCAGTCCAACGTGCCGCAGCACAGCGAGCTTGCTTGGATACTCTCTTGTATGACCTATATCGGAGAACTGGACAGAATGACCCAGTTCAAGGATAAATCCCGTAAAAACGAGGATAATATCAATGCGGGACTTTTTACTTACCCCGTGCTGATGGCGGCGGATATTCTTCTTTATCGTGCCGACTTGGTGCCGGTGGGTAAGGACCAAAAGCAACACTTGGAGCTCGCGCGCGATATTGCGGTGCGTTTCAATAACCGTTATGGGGAAACCTTTGTGGTACCCGAGCCGTATATCCCCAAGCAGGGCGCAAAGATCACAAGTTTGCAAAACCCGCTGGAAAAAATGAGCAAGTCTGATAAGGATCAGAACGCCACGGTTTCCATCATTGACCCCGCCGACGCCATCATGCGCAAGTTCAAGCGTGCGGTGACGGATAGTGATAACCGCATCATCTTCTCGGAAGAGAAGCCGGGCATTTCCAACCTGCTTTCCATTTATTCCGCCTTTTCGGGCGAAAGCATTGAGGCGGCGGAAAAGCGCTTTGAAGGCAAAGGCTATGGGGACTTTAAGGTGGCGGTAGGTGAAACGGTCGTGGCGGCGCTTGATCCCATCCAAAAGAAATACCAAGAGTATTTGGCGGATAAGGGCGAGTTGGAGCGCATTATGAAAGAGGGAGCGGAAAAGGCAAAGCATATTGCCTATCGTACCCTGCAAAAGGTAAAGAAAAAGATAGGATTTGTGGCTGACTGATGTTTGGATACGTGACTCCCGATAAGCCGAATATGTTTATGAAGGACTATGTCCTTTTTCGCGCCTATTATTGCGGGTTGTGTCACGCCACCAAAAAGGAGAGCGGGCAGATCGCTCGTTTGACGGTCAACTACGATATTGCCTTTATCGGGCTTTTGTTTCACGACGTGCTCGGGGAAAAGGCACAAGTGGTTAAAAAAGGGTGTATCCTAAACCCCAAAAAGCGTCCGATCATCGCGGCAAACCCTTTGATGAAAAGGATCGCAAGGCTGAATTTGATCCTTGCGGGGCTCAAACTAGCGGATGATAAAGCGGATGGCGATAGTAAACCTCTTCGCAGGTTGGCATTTTCGCGTCAGGTCAAAAAGGCAAGAAAAAAAGAACCCGTTTTTGCTTCCCTTGCGGACGAGTGCTTGGCGCGGCAGACTGAGGAGGAAAAGTGCGGCACCATGTTAAACGGTGCGGCGGAACCTTTTGCCGATATGATGAAAAAGGTGTTTGCCGCCCTCGCAGGGGAAAAAAACACTCCCGCGTTGGAGCAGATAGGGTACCTTTTAGGAAAATACGTGTACTTTATGGACGCCCTTGACGATTACGATGAGGACGTAAAGAAACACAGGTTCAATGCTTTTAAGAGGACCTTCGGCGCGGATACCTTCGCACAGTTGCGCCAAGAAAAAGGGGAAGATCTTGCCTTTATTATGGAGGACTTGGTAAAGAGTGTGGAGGACGCCTATCGCGAGATGGATATGGGCGAAAACGAAGGAGTTGTGACGAATGTGCTTTGGTATGGATTGCGTAGCCGCATCCGTACCGTACTGAATAAGGAGGATGACAAATGTTCAAAAATCCGTTTGTAGTGCTTGGACTGGATAAGAACGCCACGCAGGCAGAAGTCCAAGAGGCATACGAGAGGTTGCGCGAGGAGTATCGTGCCGCTATTCACAACGAAGGGGACGAAGGCAAAAAAGCCGCCAAAAAACTTTCGGAATTGGAAACGGCTTATCGTGAAGCGATGGATATTCTTTCGGGTGGCAGCGAGATCAAAGGCGTTTATACCGTGGTGGCGGATCATTTGAAGAGCCGCAACTTTGACGCCGCGCAAGCCGCGCTGGATCAAGTGTCCGAGCGTGACGCGGAGTGGCACTATTATCAATCCGCCGTTTATCACGGCAAGGGTTGGAATTACGAGGCAAAAGCCCAGCTTGATATGGCGATCAACATGGATCCCGACAACCAAAAGTACAAAGATACTTTGGATAGAATGAAAAACCACGAGCAGGGGGGCGGGGAGCGTGCTTCCGCCGAAAGACAGCGCAGTTATGATACCTACGAGAACATGCAACAAAACGGTCGCGGCGCCAGCGCGAGCGATTGTTGCGCCAGTTTGATCTGCGCCGATTGTTGCTGTGAGTGCATGGGCGGTGACCTCATTCGTTGTTGCTGAGGAATGAAAAAGATCACTGGGAGAGAGATAGCGCTATCGGGTATCACGGCGGCATTCGCAGTGATCGCGGTGGTGCTTTCTTATTATTTGAACGTGCTGTCCGTCACCTTTTTGGCGGTTGCGTCGGTGGTGCTCACCCTTCCCATGATGGCGGGGAGCGCGCGCGGGTCCATTCTTGCTTACGCCGCGGCTGCGGGGCTCTCCTTTATCTTTGTTTCCTATATAGCGGCACTTCCTTTCGTGATCATCTTCGGGCCCTATCCCATTTTGGATTATTTTTTGCGTAAATACTTAAAAAAGAGGGTGATCGTTCTGCCCATTGAGATCGCTTTTGCAAACCTTTCTTTCCTCGGGTGCTATTTTGCCATCGGGCTTTCTCGTGCGGATTTTCCCTTTTTGGAAAACCTTCCCGTTTGGCAACAATACTTTTGCATTTTTCTCGGGCTCACGATCGTGTTCGTGATTTTCCATTTTGCTTTTACTTCACTTTACGATACGTTAAACAGGCGTTTGTCTAAGGTTTTAAAACAATAAAATCAATATCCCAAAAACTTTGTTCCAAGGTCTAAAACTCTTGTCACGTAGGGACTCGCAAGGGAGTAATAGATCACTTTTCCCTTGCGTCTTGTTTTCACAAGGCGCAGGGCGCGCAAAAAGGCAAGTTGGTGTGAAACGGTGCTTTGTTGTTGCGAGAGCATCAGGCAAAGGTCCGTCACGCACATTTCGGTTATGCAAAGAGAAGAAAGAATTTTTACCCGCGTGGCGTCGCTGAATACCGAGAAAAAATCCGCCAAGTCCGCAACCACTTCGTTTTTTGGCAGGTAGTATTTGATAACGTCTTCATCGTGTTCGGAAAGAGATAGGGATCGCCCGTTTTTTTTCACCTTTTTATCCTACGGGGCATATACCACTCCTGTCAAGGTTGAAGCAAGTCGGCTTTTGACGAATCTATGTAAAAACGGCGAAAAAGGAGGAAACTATGCTGAATAGCGGCATGCTTTTGATGCTTTTGCTTTTATTGATCTATACCTTTGGCGGCAACGGCTCTCTTACCACCGAGAACCTTACCCTCATTATCCTTGCGCTCTCCTTCCTCGTGGCAGGAAACCAAAATGATAATAACGGATGCGGCTGTGACCGGGTGAACTGAAAAATGCGGAATGCGGGATTTTCCAATGCGGAATTCGGAATGCGTAATGCAGAATTGCACCCTTTCCGGGGTCCCCGCAAAAAGTTTTTTGTAGGGGTGGTTTTAAAGGGGGCTTGATTGCCGCTATAAGCGGGAATGGGGGATTTTCTAATGCGGAATGCGTAATGCGTAATGCGGAATTTCCTAATGCGGAATGCGGAATGCAGAATCAGCTATGCAATGTCTAATTCGAAATGCGGAATTCGGAATTGTAGGAGCCTAAAAACGCACCTATTTTACACTCTTTGCAAAGGGGGATAGTCTGCCACCATCGGTGGGAGAGGGAAATTTTTTCTGATAGTCAGCAAAGCAGATCTTCAAGATCCACGTGAAAAAAATCTGCTAATTCCAAAATTTGCGATATGCTCGGTTCGGTGTACCCGGTTTCCCAATGGGAAATGGTTTTTAACGTAATGTGAAGGGCTTTCGCCAAGTCCTGCTGCGTTATTTTGTTTTCCTTTCGCAAACTTTTCAGATTGTTTTTGAAATTGTTATTCATGCTTTTAGTGTATCAATTATTGAGAAATACGGGTTGACATCTCAAAAATTGAGAATTATAATATAGTTATTACACCACACACGTTTGTTTTACAAACGGCCCCGGAGGAAAAATGAAAAGGTTTTTGCTTATTTTCGTTATCTTATCACTCAGCCTTTCGCTGCTGTTGTTCGTTGCTTGTGACGTACTTTCGTCAACTCCCGGCAACGAAGATTCAGCGAACTACGGCATTGCCACCGTGTACGCTTACGCACAAGAAGCGGGGTTCACGGGCACTTTGGAAGAGTTGATAGCGGCTTTCAAAGGGGAATCGGGCAAAAGCGCGTATGACCTCGCTGTGGAAAACGGGTATTCCGGTACGGTGAACGATTGGCTCGCCACCCTGATAGGGTCTTCGGGCAAAAACGGTATCACTCCGCATATCGGAAGTAACGGCAACTGGTTCATTGGGGAAATGGATAGCGGCGTAAAAGCCGCGGGTGATAACGGCGTTGGCATTACCGGCATTGACAAAACGGGCACGCAAGGCTTGGTGGATACTTACACCATCACGCTCAGTGACGGTCAAACTTACACCTTTACCGTCACCAACGGACAGAATGGCGTTGGACAAAAAGGGGATGACGGCGTTGGCATTTTGAAGATAGAACATACCGGAACTGATGGCTTGATAGATACTTACACCATCACCCTTACCAACGGTCAAACTTACACCTTTACCGTCACAAACGGAAGCAATGGTATAAACGGAACCAATGGTATAAACGGAACCAATGGTACGAATGGTATCAATGGCACAAACGGCACGAATGGCGTGGATGGCGTAGGAATTAAGAGCGTGGATAAAACCAAGACCGAAGGCTTGGTGGATACTTATACCATCACGCTCACCAACGGTCAAACTTTTAACTTTACCGTCACCAACGGTAAGGATGGCGCTCCCTCCGGTGGTGCGGTTCAGGATGAGAATGCCTCCACTCCCGATTCTTATTTCCGTTTTATCTATGATGAAGAAACCGAGTCTTACGCGATCATGGCGCGCTATCAGGATATGCCCTCCCGCGTGGTGATCCCCTCCTCCTATAACGGAAAGCCCGTTACCGGCATTTTGGATAATGCATTTGGGGGAAGAAACACGATAGATGAGGTCGTGATCCCGCGTACCATAGTAGAAATCGGATATCGTGCATTTGCCGATTGCCGGTGGTTGAGTTCCGTTATTTTTGAAGAGGGAATCGAACTCACGGAAATTGGTGCAAGTGTATTTTCCTGGTGCACAGCGTTGCGATCCGTGGTCATTCCCGCGAGTGTAACGCGCATTGGATCCGGGGCGTTTTATTTTTGTTATCAATTGGAGCTCGAAGTACCGGATACCGTCACGGATATCGCGAGTGACGCGTTTGTGAATTGTGCATCCGTGACTCTTCCGTTCATTGTTTCCGAAGAGCAAATTGCGCAAATGCGTTCGTCAATAAGCAACTATTTGAAGAACTGGCTGATGATTCATGCGCAAGAGACCATCACAAATCAATCCTATAATTTAAAAACTGATCTTATGGCTCAGAGCCTTTTTAACTTTTATACACGTGGTGTAGCTTGTGTTCCGAGTTGGTCAGTTACTTTCAAAAGCGCAACCTATACCTATACCGTTGTGGCATCTTGGAATAGTGGATCCATTAAATTGACGTTTGAGGAGGATGCACGAACCATAGTGTATGATGGATGGGCAGGAGAACACACCAAAACAACGGATTATATCGAAATAGATGCCGACGACGCTGCTTCCGACAACTTGAACGCGATCATCGAAGCCATGGCTTATTCCGTGAATGAAGTGACCTCTCAGAGCGTCACCGGCAGGTTCAGCGTGGAAGGTACATTAGCCTTGCAAGTGTACGATATAAAATATTCGCTGAACGTTCGGGCAAATATCGATCGCAAAAACGCGAGTAACACCCAAATTGCCGCAAGATTGATGAGTGCATCGGGCAAAGAACTGTTAGGGGTGTTTTACGATGGGTCCGAAATGGCAGAAGAGAATAGACTTACCGTTAAAGTGGGAGATGGGGCACCCAAGTATATCAATTACGCAAACGTTCTTTCTCTCTTGAATTTGATCCTCTCTCCGACAGCAGAGAACCCGGGCAAGGGCATCTTTGAGAGTGAATACGAAGGGGACGAGGGCAACTACTACGAGAACGACGTGCACGGTCTCAGCGATCTCCTCGGCTGGTATGGCATTCAAAATGGTGACCTCATGGAAGGCGTTCTCGATTTTTTGGCGCACGGCTATGAAAGCGAGGACGGCGAGCGCGTCCTCGTGGATATCAATCTTGGTGAAGCGATGGCGTACATCGCTGATTTGATCGCGGACTTCGGCATAGACCTCGATCAAATTCCTTTCTTAAATGAGATGGGGCTTGACATCAGAACGATGCACGGCTTGCTTGGTCATATCTCTCTTGCCGGATCTTTGAACGGCGATAGACTGTCCGGATTGGAGTTCAGCGTGAATATCCCGGAGAGTTGTTTCTATTTCTCGGCGGATGAAACCGGAAAGAAATTTGAGTTTTCAAGAGGATTTGCATTGAGTTTGTCCCTGCAAGATTTCACCTTCTCTGCCGACAATACTCTGTCTAACGTGATCCCCGAAAGGGTAAAAGAAGAGGCGGAGTACTTTAATCCGACCGATATCGATATCCAAGGGGACGTGACCGTATCTTTGCCCCAAGATCAAAGCACTTATCGATTCCGCTTCGTATCGGAAGTCAACCTGTTTGAGTTGTTGCAAAACAAGACGAACAGCAAAGCAAAGTTTGTGTTGAACATTCAAAAATCGCCGGGCACGTATTTTGATCCGTACTATGCTTGCAACTTCCTAACCGTCACTTACGAGCAGGAGGAAAAGATCCTATGCGTGAGCGGCACCATGCTTGGTTTGGATGACGGCTCGCAATGGTACACGTTGGAGTTTTTTGATCGTGACACCGTAAAGAATGAGATCCTTCGTTGGCTTGGACTTGATAATTGGCAGGGTTTGGAATGGGATGAAGAAAGGGGCATTCTTATTTGCTATAATGATGGAGAGACAATTGCCAAGGAAAGCGCTAAAATCGTGTTCTCTTATGCGCTCGTGCCCAATCTGGTGCGGTATTATTACGCTCTGAAGGAAGCGGAATCCGCAAGCGCAGCGGTGGGCTCTTTCTCCATTGCGGATATTCTTTCCGGCGTGGGCTCGTTCTTTAAAGTTATTGAAAGCGATAATATTTGGATAGACGGTAATCAAGCTGACATCCATTTGAGCAATGATGAATTGAAGAGTTTGTTAAAGGTGTTTGATTCGTTATTCCAGATCAATCTAACGGATTTAGCGCGTAACGGTGATTGTATAGATTTCGTTTTGAATACGGAAGATTATAATGACGGTCTGTTGCTTTCATTGCGATTCAGAAGTATAACCTACGCCTTGGAAGCACATTGGGTAAATGACAGATCACTGAACGTTGAGTTCCGTTTGACCTGGGAAAACGGCAGACAAAAGGCGTATTCCTTTACGTTGGATAGAGGAGATATCAGTTTGTCTATGGAAAAGAAGGCGTCATCCGGAGAGGTGGAAGAATCTTATCAAATAGATATCCTATCCATTCATTTTGCGCAGGATAAAGAGCTTTCGGATGTTATCGATTCCTTCATTCCCTCTTTAGAACAAAAGGAGGCGGCAATGCCGCTTCTCTCGCCGGATGGGACCGGGGCAGGTACGGAACTTGCAAGAGCGGTGCTGTTATTCTTAAATCGTGATACCGTATATCCCATAGCCTCCACGATCGGAAGGTTGTTTATTAGTTTGATCGTGTAAAAACAGACTTTGCAAAATGGTTAAGAAAAATATGCGGCGTTATTGCCGCATATTTTTACGTTCTCGCGCTTTCCCTCTTTTGTTTTCCGATATTATGTAGTATAATATCGGTATGAACGATGTGATCAAATTGAAATTGAAGGAGCTCCCCCTAGACAGCGGGGTGTACATGATGCGTGACATAAGTGGCGCCATCATTTACGTGGGCAAGGCGAAAAATTTGAAAAATCGCGTGCGTTCTTACTTTAATGCCTCTCCCAAAGCGGAGAAGGTGCTTTCCATGGTGCAAAAGGTTGCGGACTTTGATTATTTGATCACGCGCAGCGAAGAGGAAGCCCT
>AUXO014543542.1_pt1 | contig 10442 bp, 11 predicted proteins | sample 768731 | NCBI WGS metagenome assembly AUXO01 (sample SAMN02715735, study PRJNA202380) | gut metagenome | biome: sheep rumen | host: Ovis aries | place: New Zealand: Palmerston North | reverse complement strand
ACTAAGCCAATTGAGCAAAGATTTATTAAGTTATCAAGGTACACTTACTGTATCTAAAAAATATTATACGAGGAGAAAGTGATATGAATATTGACGAGAAAGAGTATTTAATTCCATTTATTGAGAAAATAAGAAAAGAGGAAATAAGGAATAAATTCAAAGAAAATAAAAACAAAGAAAAATACGATGAGCAAATATGTAAAGATGCTATATGGCTGGGATATTTGGATGCGTGTAGAACATTTACTAAAGAGAAAACGATATCAGAAGACGATAGCAGAATAGATCTTCTTGCAAAAGAAATAAAAAATTATTTGAACGGAAATAGAGAGTGTGAATTCACACACCAGAAATACTGTGAAATTTTAATGGGCAAAGATAATCATCAAATGACCTTCGGTCAAGCACAGAAAATAGTAAATATGGCTTTCAAATACTTGTATTGTATTGCAGATCAGAATAATAAAGCATTATGTGAAAAATTTGATGTATGTCATATGCCTATAGATGGGATTATGCTTGAATGGATTTATCGCACTAGTTTAAGTGATAGCGACGGAAACAGTATCAAAAAAAAGTGTATTGGATCATGGAGTAAGATTGAATTAGGTAAAAAAGATGATAAAGGAGATGATTTTGATTCAAGTAAACCCTATACATATAGTTTTTATCAAAAATGGTTAAATGAATATTGTAAGAATAAAAAGTGTAGACAACTTGAATTAGATTTTTTCTATTGGGATAAAATGGCAAAAATTCTATCAGCAGAAGAATACTTGAAAAGTTTCAATAATAAAGAAACAGCATGTAAATTTTTGAATAGTTTAGATTTTGACGAAAAAGGAAAAGTAAAAAATAGAAGTTGGCTAAAATAATTGGCGATAATGATGTAGATGCAAGAAGGGATGTGCACATTATTTTACATCCCTTCTTGCATTTTATGAGTACAGAAACAAAAGACACGGTATGTGTGAAAGCTAATGTGAATGAAACTGCGATGGTTCAGTTCGCAAAGAGCTACGCACCGGATGTTGAGATACTGGAACCTGTGGAGCTGCGTGAGCAGGTGAAAGAAGAACTGAGAAAGGGATATAGAGTTTATGAATAAACAAATCAAAATCACTAAGGAAAATGCAATATCTTTTCTGATTCAGTTCTTTTTCGGTCATGTTGAAGATCCTATATTGTCAGCAATAGACAGGGCGTATTTAGATATGCAGACACATACGGTAGATGGAGAAAAAGAGCTTCATGGAAACTCTCAAATTTATCATTGCCAAAAATGACTTTGCAATCAGGCATACTGTTTAAAATGGATTTCCATGCTTCCAACTTTCGGGCTAATGATATATTTTCATGATGGTAAACCAACCATGCAGCTTCTGCACTTGAAAACACGTATTCTGTATTCAAGAGATATTTACGTACGTCTTTGGAGTTGATGTATTCACATATTTCATTGTTCTTCATTTTCATAATACCTTTCATATATATTTAGTGACTTTTTTTCAGTACTACCATATCAAGAGGGATGTGCACAATAATGCACATCCCTCTTTGTATTATGAGGGTACAGAAACGAAAGAGATGGTTTTTTTCGAAAGGAATAGGTGGATTTATGGAAATATCTATGGGTATGTCAGTTTTAACACAGAAGAAGATTGAGAGAAGGGAATTTGATCGTCGCATGGAGGAACATGCAAAATGGCTTAAGGATAATGAAGAAGGACATCGTGCAGATTTTACTGATGTTGATCTCAGAGATATGGATCTGTCCGGAATAGATTTTTCATATGTGGAAATGAAAGGGGTTAATCTTAGAGGAGCCAACCTCACAAGAGCTAACCTTTCCCATGCAAATCTCTGGGACGCAAATCTCCATAATGCTGATCTTACAGGGGCAATATTAGAAGAAACGCTTTTCGTAAGTGCTGATCTTACTCTTTCAAAACTCAATGAGTGTAAAGGTGAGAATGCATGTTTTACTTTTGCTTGTATGTGGGATAGCGAAGTAAAGAATGCTTCTCTAAAAAATGCAAACTTCCTTGAGGCAGAAATTTGTAATTGTGATTTTACAGGTTCGGATTTGGAAGAGACATGCTTTGCAGGTGCTGATTTTGATGATGCAACTTTTGTGAATACAAAGCTCTGCAATGCTGATTTTGATTATGCAAAGAGAACCTATTGGACTGATTTCTCTGGTTCGGATATGACCGGACTAAGTACTGCAGATGTGGACTTTGATCCTAATAATTTAAATGAAGTAAAGGGGCTTTACATGCACTTATTCTGCCCTGAAGAAGGCTCATTTATTGCATGGAAAAAGTGTCGAGAGGGAAAGGTGGTGAAACTGCTGATCCCCGAACATGCTGAGAGGAAAGGAAATACTGTACACAACTGCAGAGCATCCGAAGCTGTTGTCTTAGAAATTTATGATAAAGATGGGAATTCTGTGGAAGAAGCTGTAAGCCGTTTTAGCAAGGAATTTAAGTATGTGAAAGGGGAAACGGTTATTGCTGAGGAACTTGATCATAGGCAGTATGGTGATGTATCCGGAATCTATTTTGTCCTTTCACGTGCAGATGCAGAAGCTCTTCCGGATACAGAAGATATAGAAGAAGATGAGGATGAGAACGACAAAATCATGTAAAACGGGTAATCTGAAGGATGGTGTACAAATGCCAATAATCGATAAGAAAATGTACGAAAAACTGAAGGCATGGTGTGATTATGACAAAGAGATAAGACCTAAATATCAGCAGATTATGTACGTGAACAGCCATGACCGCACACTCACTAATGCTACAATCAGAAAGATGATGTTCGAGATGAGAAAAGAAGATATCCACGGTGAGTTGTTTATTTCTTTTTATTCGGCGGAAAATTTCTATCGTAATCTGCGTGAGTACTATTCGGAAATATCTAATCTTTATATGCATAATCCTGGAGAGGATGATCAATTGCTCGATATTATAGATGGCATGCCGCCAACATGTGGTTGGATAGTGCTTATCATTGAGGGTCTTGAGTCTTTATCCGGTAAAAAGGAAGCGATGCAGGAAATGATGGAGTCTGTTTTTGCTTTTTCAACAAATCTTCCAAGTATCGTTCTTGTAGGTGAAGGCGATTACAAAAAAATTTTCGAAGGATGCGAATTTGCTTTAAAAGAGATGACTGACATGATGGCAGCAAAAGAAGAGGACGATCTGGTAGGAATCGGTTGCTATGATCAGGAATCGGAGCCTGATAGGGAATACCTGACATATGAGTCTGTAGACGATCAACGTGATGAACTGAACTTTTATTGGGATATCTTATATAGTCAGCTAGAAAAAAGATATTTTGACTATGTATACTTTAAAAACCTTTTCAAGGAAACGCTCAAGTACATTATTCCGCGTGTATCCGTTGAACATACTTATCGAAAGGACATAAGTCTCATTGAAAATATAGGTGCGATCTGCAGGGAGAACAATCTGCGTCTTGAAGGTTGTGTACCATGGGAGTTTGACGCTGCGCAAGAGTTCTCAAAGGGACTCCATAAGGCAATCATTAATCGTTATGGCTTTAACGATAATCTGTCTGATGGAATGATTGGAATCGATGTAGTGATCAAAGATCTTAATGAAGATTGCGGTGCAATCCATATCAGTGGAACAACATACACTACTATTACAGTGAGTGTGGATTCGGTATCCGATGAAATGGACAGGCTTTCGGAAATTATTCTTGATTGTACCTACAAGGGAAATGAGGGACGAGTATGGAAATTCCTGCAGGATAAATGTTCCGAAGCAAATAGCCTAAAGGCAGCACCGAAAGAGATGGAAGATGTAGGAGAAAAACTTACTGCATTAATGGATGGTATTAAAGAAGCTGCAGACAGGACTGTAAACAGGGAACCTGGAAGAAAGGTACGAAGATATAAAGGTAATAATAACAAGATGTCTGAAGGTGACCAAATAAAAATACTGAAAAGAGACTACGATGTAACGGTTGATAAAATCAAAGGCATTGAGAAGCTTAATCAGGATCGGTTGGAAGACTTCGATAGGTGTAAGCTTTCTCGGTACATTGTAGTATTGGACGGAGCAGGATATACAATGAATTCTGACGGTGATCCGGAGATGACTGAGGCTGCACAAAAAGAATATGATGAATTTGTATCCAAGATCCGGCAGGAACTGGTAAGAGAGGAAATCCAAATCCTGGATGAGGGATATGGTGCCGACGAAGATGAGCTAGAATGGCACATTACCGCGTGCGTTATGGAAGATACAAATAATGAGATCGCAGGAATCATGGAGATTGATACCTGCGTTAGGACAGATGAAGAAGCAGAAGGAGAGATAGAATGATGAAGATGACATCTGCATATGCAAATAAGCTAATCAAAAAGCTGAAAGAAGACAGAGATTACTGGACAGAGATTGAAAAAGATAGGCACACGTACATAGTAGCCCAGGGTGAGGAAGCTATCATTCCAGAATATGATTTTTTAGAGGTTCACAGAACCATAGCGGATATCGATGAAAAGATTATTAAGGTTAAGCATGCACTGAATGTGGCGAATTCAACCAATTATGTTGAAATCGAAGACAAGAAATATACCATTGACATGCTGCTTGTGAAGATGGCTCAGATGACAGAACGTAAGGCTGTCCTTGGAGCAATGAGGAAGCTTACGCCGAAGTCGAGGGTTAAGAAATCGGGTTTCGGAGTTTTGCATCAAACACCTGATGTTCAGTGCATCAACTTCAATATGGATGTAGTAAAGTCTGAATATGATCGGATTGAGAGTTTTAGCAATGAACTACTCTTGACACTTGATAAGTATAATCAGACTGTAGAGTTTGATGTTGATATCTAATTTTCTTTTCCGGGCTGTTGATATTGAAGTTCATTTACTCCGCACGGGGTTGTTCGTGTTAGAGACTATTGTAAGTGGTAGTGATTATTCTTTTATTTATTATCCTGTATTGTTTATTGTTTCAATACACAACAGTTTATTAACTTTAGTATTTGCACGCCGAAAACTTCTTCTCTCGTTGAGAGAAGGGCATGGAAGTTCGGTTTCAAATGCAATTTGTTATAACACAAGTAATCTTTTATCGGGATGTACATTCTTATGTATATCCTTTTTTTTATACTTGTCACAAGGATATAGAAACACAGCATAGAAAGGGAATTCCATGAAGCCGGAGTACTTTTGGACAGTTGTTGACTTTGATATTTCAAAGGTGGAAAGAGCCAGATATCACGGAGTGAAGACTGGCTTCTTGCTGGATGAAGGCTTTGTTTTAAAGAACAAACCTAAGACAGAGTTTGTTCTCGGTAAGAACACTGAGGAAAAATATATGACAGCTGATTTGGCGGAGCTGGGAAGCGTGATCATAGCCGGTGAAGACGGTTCGCCGATAATTGGAGACGATAAAAGTGGAAGATTTAACTTTACCGAATCGATCGTTGCGGAATACCTTGTTGGCACAATGCCGGATGAAGATAGGCTCATACTCATCGGAAGCCGTATTGACTGGTTTCATTGCAAAGACCTGCCGTCATCTTATGTGACAGTGATAGACAATCCCGGCACGGCGGTTGAGACGATGAATAAACTGCTTTATAACGAGCTTATGGATCGATATAAGCTTTTTGAACATACGGAAGATGAAAACCTGAATAAGGTGAAGTGTATTGAGGAATACAACCGTATTATGAAAAAGCGGAGCGACAAGGAAATGCCTTATATTGTGGTTGTTATCAATGAGCTAGAGGAATTGATGAAGCATGATTCTGAAGCTGCAGAAGAAGCTATATATCGGCTGGCAGAATTGGGCAGATCAGTGGGAATCTTTCTTGTTGTTGGCACCAGACACCCTGTGGGTAACGTATTAACTGAGCGTATTAAAAAAGCTATACCAGTCAGAATAGCTTTTAAGATGAAAGATGAGAAAGACAGTATTGCTGTAATGGGAATACCTGGGGCTGAGGTACTAAATGGAAATGGTGATATGTTGTTTCACAAGGATTCGAAACATCAGTTGATGCACTTACAGGCAGCGCTACTTGGGTCGGAGAACATGGACAATATAATCTGGCAGTATATCGAACTAAAAAAAGACATTAAATCTATAAATTTGGCGCGGAATGATCCAACATGAAACAGGAGGGTGGCTTTTATGGGACTTATGAACAAAATCAGAGAATATAAGCTTCGACACCTGAGCTTAGGTAAAGTGAAGAATCTAGATAAAGAGAAGTTTTGGGTCTTTCGGATAGACAATATTTCCTGGGATGTGCACTGGCAAACAAACTTGTATTTAGCTGTCATCATCAGGGACTATTTGAGGTTTTTTATCAAAAACACATTGGCTATTGGAAATTGTGTGATTGATGATCCGAGCTTTCACACCGAGCCCCATTATGTAGGTGATGATGAATATAGCAAAAAAAAGAATGCTGAATACGAGAAAAAAAGTGAATATTATGCCAAGAAGTGGGAAGACATGGTAAATTCGGTCGCTGACGAATTTGATGAATTAGTAAAAATGATGCTGATGGATAGCCAAGAAATCGAAGATTATCTAGAATTCAGTGAGAAACAGAAGGCTTTAGCAAAGAAGGCATTTTCTGATCTGGCGGAAATATTTGATGATCTGAGCTGGTAAGAATTAAATCGAGGCATAAAAAATGAAGGTGTTTATTTGCGGATCCAAGGGGTTGAATAAAGTAGGAAGAGATTGGATTCTTCCTGATAGTGTGCGAACCTGTATTGATACTGTTATGTATGAAGGGAATGAGGTCCTGATTGGTGACTGTTGGGGAGTTGATACAGTAGTGCAGGAATATCTAAGCTCAGCAAAATACGCGAAAGTCACGGTGTATGTTTCGGGAAGTTCCAAAAAGACTCGAAGCAATCTTGGTCACTGGGAAGAAAAGCATTTTGCAACTAATGGCAGAACTCCGTATGTTTTAAGGCTGGAGAAAGATTTCCATATGGCAGAGGATTGTGATTACGGTCTGGCATTATGGGATGGACAGAGCAAGGGAACTTTCATCAATATGCTATGTCTTTTTACGCTTAATAAGCCATGTAAGATTTATTACCTACAAGAAGATAAATGGATGGATATAAATGCTCTTGAGGATTTGAGAGTTTTAGCAGGATCTGAAGAAATCTTAACCAGGAAAGAACTCCAGGAGATACTTTTTGAGTGTGGGTTTTCATATGAAATGGTTGAGTATCTTTCTGCAGTAAATCCAATCTCACCTTATAGTCTTATTGATATTATCAGTAGAGCCCCTATAACACTTGATGAAAAGATTCTTCTCTTCAGACGTATTAGAAACAATCGAAATCTGAAGTACGAAGCATTTATTTCCGTAGAGAAAAACATAAGACTAGGGAATGATTTCAAAAAGATCAAGAATGATATAAAAGATCTTGCTGATTTTAGAGGTGACAGAACTATCTGGACAGAATTATACGATAGAAGTACAGCCCTTTCTGAGGCGATGGACTTTCTTGAGGGCGATCGTGGTCATAATATTCCTCTGATACTTTTTAGCGAATGGTATGATACTGATGAATTGCATCTTAAGTCTAGCTCTGTGGGTTTATTCTATTCAGAAAAAGCAATTGATGAATATATCGAAAACGAGGAAGCCGATAATGAAACTGATGAAGGATATTATCGGATAGAAGCGTGGGATGATTATGATGTTAATTGGGAAAAGCCGAGATACGATTATTATTACTGTCAGGGGAAAATATGTTGGTTTGAAAAGCTTAGACCGGAAAAGCAGGAGCATGGAAATATATATTATATGACTGAAGACCGTGAATTTGCCGCCGGGAATCTTGATCTTAATTTTGGAACGCCTTATAAACCCGGGGACATTGTTTTTATTGATTGTCGTCCGTTTGGACCTCCTTTTCATTCGATGATTCTAGAAACAAGAAATCAGTGGGATTGCTGCTTTCCAAATATTGTTTTCCAATACCCCGGTACGAATGAGTGGGGTATTACTCCCTTGAAACACAGACGATTATATAAAGACACAGGTTGTCACACTTACGAACCAATGCTTTCTCCGCTTTATCGCTTGAGAAAGATAAAAGATGAAGAAATGACAGAGGAAGATGAAAAGCTTCTCGAACTAAGCAGCTTAATCTCCGGTAGTGAGGAAAAAGCAAGTAAAGTTTGGAAGAATTGGCACTCGCTAATAGGAGATGATATCTTAAGTTGGGAACAGGTTTTGGAAGTGTTTAAGCTGGTTAGATAGGACATCGATATGTCTATATATGCGGTTTCAGATATTCATGGATACTATGATCTTTTTTTGAAAGGACTGACTGAGATTGGTTTTTCTGATCAGGATTATTTGTGGTGTCTTGGAGATGTGATCGACAAGGGCCCGGACGGTATTCAGATTCTTCAGTACATAATGAATCAAGATAATATGGATCTTTTGATAGGAAACCATGAGTTGATGTTTTTTAACTCAGTTGATGATAAAGGCGAGGCAGTTTGCAATGGGAACGATATGCATCTCTGGCTTGATGCGAACGATGGGCAGATAACATTCAACCGTTACAAAGAATTACCTGTAGCGGAGAGGATCAGACTACTGAACTGGCTCAAACAGAGATATGTAGTCCGCAGAATAGAAGTAGAAGATCAGACATATTGCCTGACACATTCTTTTTATAATCCAAAATGTGTGGATAAGAGATATTGCGATCTGCAATACAGAGATGTTTGGAATATCACATGGTCCTCTATCTGGAGAAATGATCCTTTTACTAATGCGCTTGATGTGTATTCGGATTATGAGTATACGTTTATCAGTGGTCACGTACACATCCAGAGTGCCAGAGCGTGGGAGGCTCCATCTGAGAACACTAATGTACTGAAAAGCTTTCGCCATAAGAATATGATTAACATAGATGGAGGATGTGCAAAAGGAAAATGCGGGAATGTGAGAAATGGGGCTATATTCTTGCGACTTAACGATATGAAAGAATACGCGGTTCCATTGTAGGATCCCGCGTATATTTTCTGTCAGCTAGACACTTTTATGGAATTTAAACGATATTTATCTGCCAACACCGAGAACGGATTAGTTAATAAAACAAGTTGATATCAGTCCTTCTTTTTTTCTTCCCAGATTCCGGCGAGTTTCATGCCTTCTTCTGTGAACCACCCGCTTGGCATAAGATCGTTCCTTGTTTCTTCCAGTATGATAAGATGATAGGCTTTTGTAAACAGTTCAATATCTATTTCCCCTTTAAGCAGGTTGCTGAGAGCTTTGAGAATGCGTTTCTTTCCGATAAGTTGCTCATCAGGAAAGTATTCATAATCCATATAGTTCCATGTGACTTCATGAAAGATCGTTCCGGTTTCCTCGTCCTGGAAGTACCCCCATACATTCATATCAGAGGAGTCGTTGAGTGATAGGCTATCTTCCTCGTATTTCAAAGGAGTGCAGCATTCCATAACAAGAAGGTCCTCACATGCTCCTCGCTGGTGTTTAAGGGGATCGTAAATGATATCTCCTTTTTTGAACGGAACAGGAAAGTGGAACCAAAGGGCTCTAAAGAAATAAAGTAAGTTCCAGTCTACAATGCCGTAGTCCGAAGGAATTTCAATATCCATGATCTCACCTTTTATATTATAGTATGCCGTTATTTGATAGAAACAATCTATCTCAGAGCGTCTGATACATCCGGAGGTATCGTCATCTTCTTCGGAAAGATCGTGTTCTAATTGCTTGAAACACTTTTCATAAGAGGAATAGAGCATGGAATCATCGTAATCCTTGATTCCGTCATTATATACCAGTGAGTATTGGTAGAAGGCCTTAGGAGTCTCTGAAAAAAACATCTCGGATACTTTCTTTTTCATGACGATGAAATCGGAGATTACTTTGTGAATACTTTCGTAGGGCTTATCAAAATGGAAAGAATCTACGGACTGATCAGGCATAGTCGCAATGATCCTTTCCCAAGCATCATACTTTTCTGCTAAAGTGGCATCTCGGCATTGATAAACCAGCCATGCAGCTTCAGCTGTCGTGAATGAATAATTAATGTCAGCAAGATATTTTTTGATATCTATTGAATTTACAAAACGGCATATTTCCTGATCATTCATAGTTGATCTCCTTAAATTTATCTATTCCCGAACATTCTGCTATTTCCTTTGTCCATCAATTAGTTTCGGGGTTCATAGTTTTACGTGTTTAACTCCTACGATAATTAAAACAAAAAAGATGGACATATTAATGCACATATGATTGTAGATGACTTTGACCATAAGGATATAAATATTACGGTTAAACACTACGCAAGGGAAATAAAATTTATTCTCCTGAAAAATGCAGCTCTTAAATGTGGATGAGGAAGAACGAACTGTGGTAGGGGCTGTTCTTCCTTATTT
>AUXO013988950.1_pt1 | contig 10442 bp, 7 predicted proteins | sample 768731 | NCBI WGS metagenome assembly AUXO01 (sample SAMN02715735, study PRJNA202380) | gut metagenome | biome: sheep rumen | host: Ovis aries | place: New Zealand: Palmerston North | reverse complement strand
GATTTCAGCCCCACTACATGTCGACAGTAAAGATTTGCTCACCAAGCTAAATATTCATCTAACTGTCGCCGCCACTATTCTTGGCGCAATTATTCGCGGCAAGACTGTCAACGAGTGTCTATTACTCGCTCGCGCTAACGTCGAAGAGTCCAAACTTGGCAATACCGCAAACCTAGCCAAGCTCGAAAAAGCCATCCTTGGCGATAAGTATCTCGTAGAAAAATTCACTCCGAAAGGACATAAAATGCTAGAAATCGAAGAAAACGCTGAGCTCATGATGACCCCAGGAAAGGGTATTCTTGCCGCAGACGAATCTGGTGGCTCCATTCATAAAAAGTTCGAAGCTATGAACATCCCAGATGATGAACAGCATCGTCGCGACTATCGCAATCTCTTCTTTACGACCCCAGGTCTAGAAAACTATATTAGCGGCGTCATCCTATTCGACGAAACCGCAAGACAAAAAGCCGACAGCGGAGAAGATTTCGTAACCTTCCTTCGCAAGAAGAAGATTATTGCCGGTATCAAGGTCGACCAAGGTCTAGAAAACTTCGAAAATTCCGACGAGAAATACACTAAAGGTCTCGAAGGCCTCCCAGAACGCCTTTCCGAATACTACAAGATGGGCGCACGTTTCGCAAAGTGGCGCGCAGCCTTTGAGCTTACAGATCATAGCCCAAGCGACATGGCTATTCAGAAGAACGCCGAAATCCTTGCTCAATATGCAAAGGATTGCCAGGATGCCAATATCGTTCCTATCGTCGAGCCAGAATTAGTCTACGATGGCTACTATACAATCGAACAGAACATCGAAACAACCGGCAAGATTCTAGACAAGCTCTTCGAAGAACTACAAAAGAAGAACGTCAATCTTCACGGCTGCATCCTCAAGTGTAACATGGTACTAGCAGGCAAGAAATACGAAACTCAGTCCACCCCAGCAGAAGTCGGTAAAGCGACGGCAGATACGCTTCGCAAGCACGTTCCAGAAGAACTTGCAGGCGTTGTATTCCTAAGCGGCGGCCAGACTGTTCAGCAGGCCACAGATAACCTACAAGAGGTCACAAACAATGGCCCATTCCCATGGCCGGTCACTTTCAGCTACGCTCGCGCCTTGCAAGGCCCAGCCCTAGAAGCTTGGAAGGGCGATAACGCAAACTACACCGAAGCAAAGAACGCCTTCCTAGCTCGCCTCGTAGCAAACTGCGACGCATTGTCTAAGACAAATAGCTAAACAAATACTCCCGAAAGGGAGTATTTTTGTATCCACAAAAAAACACCCCGACCAGCAGGGTGTTTTCAAAGCTATTAAACTAAGCTTCTTCTTTCTTTTCTTCTTCAGCAGCTTCAGCAGCAGCTTCTTCTGCGCGAGTCTCTTCGGCAGCCTTATCGGCCTCAGCCTTTGCTTCGCGTTCTGCAGCTTCCTGAGCTGGATCGTAAACGTTTGCAATTACAGCTTCAGTGTCAAGCTCTTTATCTACGAACTCTACGCCTTTTGGAAGGGTAATATCTGCAATAACTAGGCGATCGCCAGCAGCTGCAAGTTTCGTTGCGTCAACTTCGATTGCTTCTGGAAGATCAGCAGGCTTTGCCTTAACGTCGATTTCTTCAAGAACATGTAGGATCTCTAGGTGAGCCTTAGCGGCTTCAGATGCTTCAAAGTTTACAATCTTGATTGGAGCAGTAGCTTCAACGACGGCGCTAGCCTTGATTGCCTGGAATTCAACGTTATCGATGGAATGCTTAACTGGGTTGATAGCAACATTCTTGATCATGGCCATCTGCTTCTTGCCATCAATCATTAGATCGATTGGAGAATGATAACCGGCAGCACGGACTGCCTTATCTGTTTCTACATACTCAGACTGAGTCAAAATCGGCTCTTTACCACCAAAAACGACTGAAGGAACAATGCCTTGCTCGCGGAGGGATTTTGCTTTCTTTCCGGTAAGCTCACGCTTGGTGAGATTCAATGAAGTTTCACTCATGATTTTCTTTCCCTAAATTAACCTTTTATATCTAATATGTTACCCCATTTAATTTATCTTAGCAAACAGATAAAGCTTAAAATATTAGCACATAAAAAAACGAATGTGCGCATTAGCTTGCCATTTTGGAAAGTTAAAACACCTGAGTGTTATTGGCTTATCTATTTAAACTTTCCATTTTGGCAAGCTAAAGCCTATATAGCGAAACCAACAAGCAGGGAAAAGATTCTGCTATTTCAATAGTTTCTTTAGATATTCGCCAGTGACAGAATTGGCATTCTTTGCCACCTCTTCAGGCGTACCAACAGCAACAACCTTACCACCACCTTGGCCGCCTTCTGGACCCATATCGATGATATAATCCGCGCTCTTAATCACATCAAGATTGTGCTCGATAATAATCATCGAATTGCCGCCATCTACGAGCTTTTGCAAGATAGAGAGCAAGCGACCAACGTCATCCGTATGAAGACCTGTCGTAGGCTCATCAAGGATATACAAAGTCTTACCGGTTGAACGACGCGCAAGCTCGGTTGCAAGCTTAATACGCTGCGCCTCGCCACCAGAGAAGGTTGTTGCTGGCTGACCAAGACGAATATAGCCAAGACCAACTTCTTGCAAAGTCTTCATCTTGTTAGCGATTACAGGAATATTCTCAAAGAATTCAACTGCCTCATCAACCGTCATCTCAAGCACATCAGAAATCGTCTTGCCTTTATAGCGAACTTCAAGTGCCTCGCGGTTATATCTCTTACCATGGCAAGCATCACAAGTTACAAAGACATCTGGCAAGAAATGCATCTCGATCTTAATAACGCCATCACCCTGACAATTCTCGCAGCGGCCACCTTTAACATTGAAAGAGAAGCGGCCAGGACCATAACCGCGCACTTGCGCCTCTGGCTGATTAGCGAACAAATCACGAATATAGTTAAACACACCAGTATATGTTGCTGGATTCGAACGAGGAGTACGGCCAATCGGCGACTGATCAATCACGATAGCCTTATTTAGGTTCTCGATACCATCAATGCGATCATGGGCGCCAGGAACCGTCTGAGCGCGATGCAGGCGCGCTAGGAGCTCATTAGCCACAATACTATTCACGAGCGTAGACTTACCCGAACCAGACACACCAGAAACGACCGTCATAACACCAAGTGGAAACTTTACGTCAATGTTCTTCAAGTTGTTCTCGCGCGCGCCAATCACCTCCAAATACTTGCCGCTTGGTTTGCGGCGCTTCTTTGGCACAGCAATCTTTTTCTTACCAGAAAGATACTGACCCGTAATCGAATCTTTTATCTTTGCAACTTCGTCAGGCGTGCCAGCAGCAACTACTTCACCGCCTTTAACACCAGCACCAGGACCAATATCTACAAGATAATCTGCCGCACGAATCGTATCTTCGTCATGCTCGACCACAATAACCGTGTTATGAAGATCGCGAAGATGTTTCAAAGTAGCAATCAAACGGTCGTTATCTCTCTGATGCAAACCAATCGAAGGCTCATCGAGCACATACAAAACACCCTGAAGACCAGAACCAATCTGCGTCGCCAAACGAATGCGCTGCGCCTCACCGCCAGAAAGGGTGGCCGCCGAGCGAGAAAGCTCAAGATAGTTAAGACCAACGTCCTTCATGAAACCAACACGAGATTTAATCTCCTTCAAAATCGGACCAGCAATCATCTGCTCGTTTTCAGTTAGACCAAGGTCACCACTCAATACATCGAGCGTCTGATCGACATCCATCGAGCACATATCCATGATGTTAAGATCATGAACCGTAACCGCCAAAACAACCGGCTTCAAGCGCGCACCATGACAGCTCTGGCAAACCCTCTCACGCATAAAGCGCTCGATATCTTTGCGAATAAACTCCGACTCGGTTTCTTTGTGCCTTCTTTCAAGGTTAGGGATCACGCCTTCATAAACCGAATCATATTCATAGCCATTACTTAGCTTAACGTGGTATTTTTCGTCGCCTGTACCATAAAGAATAATATGCTTTGCTTCGTCGGAAAGCAGGCCAATCGGCTCACGTACCGAGAAACCATGTCTCTCACCGACCGCAGCAAGGCGCTTTAGCCACCAAGAATCCTGATTAATACGGTTATATGGGCGAATTCCACCCTCAGCAATCGTCAAGTTAGGATTCAAAACAAGTTCTGGATCAATTTCCATTCTCGTACCAAGGCCAGTACAGACCGGACAGGCACCCTGTGGCTGGTTAAACGAGAATAGACGAGGCTCAAGCTCTGGGATCAACTCATCTGGATGATCTGGACAAGCATAACGCTGCGAATAAGTTACAACTTCCGCATCCAAAGTATTGATATGATTGCCGCCAAGCGCCGTCGAATTATCCTTAATACAAAGCACCTTCAAAATGCCGTCGCCAAGCGTCAAAGCCTGCTCGACTGATGACGAAATACGACTCTCCATATCTGGAGCCATCACATAACGATCCACGACGATTTCAATATCGTGGTATAGATTCTTGTCTAGCTCTGGCCATTCATCAAGAGAATAGATAATACCGTCAACGCGCGCACGCGCAAAACCCTTTGCCTGATATTGCTCACCAATATGCGAGAAAGAACCTTTCTTATGCGTAACAATTGGCGCCAAAATCATAAGCTTCGAAGAAACTTTCCAAGTCAGAACCTGATCAATCACATCCTGGACACTGCGCTTTGCGACCTCTTTATGACAAATCGGACAATGTGGCACACCAATACGCGCAAAGAGAAGACGAAGATAATCATAGATTTCCGTTACGGTTGCGACCGTAGAACGAGGGTTACGCGAGGTGGATTTCTGATCAATCGAAATGGCTGGAGAAAGACCAGTAATCATATCAACGTCAGGCTTATCCATAACGCCTAGGAACATACGAGCATAAGACGAAAGAGACTCAACATAGCGACGCTGACCTTCAGCATAAATCGTGTCAAAAGCAAGGGAAGATTTTCCGGAACCAGAAAGCCCCGTCATGACAACGAGCTTATCTCGCGGAATGTCAATGTCTATGTTTTTAAGATTGTTCGCGCGCGCACCGCGAATCCTGATTACGTCTCCATCCATGGCTAGAAATTATACCTTAAAATCGCCCAAAAATCCAGTAGCCAAGACTTGCGTAGATTATCTTTTTATTTTCTAATCAATACTTTTATAACCATGCAAAAGCGCCCGAACAAGTCGAGCGCTTAGGATTTTAGATACCGTCAAATGTGACCATGTCGCCATCGTCATCCGGATCTTCATCGTCGTCCTCGTAATGATCAAGCTCATCGCCAAGATCGTCGATATCGGCTTCAGTGAAACCTTCGTCGTCATCATCGTCGGCATTTTCTGCCTCGATATCCATCTCTTCAAAGGATTCGTCGAAGTCGCCGCTGATGCTTTTAATCGAAACAGCAGACCAAATGTCATCATCGCCATCGCCTTCGATAGAAACGACCGTTACGATGTCTTCTTTAGACTCGTGTTTGACTTCATAGGAAATGCTATATGTCGAAATAACAATGCAAGTTCCTACGCCTGGAGCAAAGCTTGAAACTTTTCGGCTCGTAAGCTCTACGTAATCCAAAGGAGCAGAGCAACGCGCCGCAACCTCAGTCGTGAGCGCAGGATCGTCCTCGATCAGCTCGTCAAGATCATCAATCCAGCTTATTCCATAAGCTGTTGTCAGAACTTCAACGCGAACATCGATCGAGACCTCTTCGTCGGGAACAAATCTTTGAAAACAAGAATCTTTCAACTTAACATCATTGCATATAATCGCTCTTCCACGCGAAGATGTTTCGCTATTCGGAAAGAAACGAACAATGATTTCCTCGCCGTTAACTCTTGTTGCAAAGTAGTTCTTACACCCGTCAATATATAGTCTATACATAATTCACCTCCACGTAAGCCCGCCGGCAGATTGTTTTGTCTGCCGCGGCTTTTCTGCGGCAGCTTTAACAACCTGATTCCAAGTCGCTAAAGTTGCCGCAAAACGGAGGTGCGGTATCTAATTCAATCTCTTAAAGTACATACCCTTATTATACCATAAACGGCATAAAAAATCAAGCGCCGCACGGAGTTTTACCTCTTTAGCGACGCTTTGATACGCATTTCGATTTTTGCAAATCATCATTCCGGATCCCAGGGCCAAATCGGCCGCCCCAGCACAAAAGCACGAAGAATCAGCTGACCGTCAGAGAGTTCGCTGAACCTCCCGGATTTACGGATCTCCTTCAGCCAAGAATCGCCGTGCTCTTCAAGGAAGAGAAGAGAACGTACACTCATCGGCACGTCATAGGTCGAAATCGACTTAAAGAAGCCAGCCGGCACGCCGCAGGCATCTGCATAGCGTATACCGTTTACGTCACGTACTCTCCAGCAGCACATCTCACCCTCGTGCTCAGCAGCATAATAAACATCGTTCGGCCCGAAATCGCGACAGATGAACCACTCATTACGAGTCAGCTTATCGCGCGTATAGCTGAGCTTGTTGCAAATCAGCTCTCCAGGCTTTCCGTCTACGATATGCTGCTGAATCATCTCGCCATTTGCCTTCCAGCGGCGCTCGACCGTTCCGTCTTCGTATTCAACCTTAGAAAGCTCGTAAACATCCTTGATTGGCTTACCAAGAATGAAGACGGCGACTTCTACGGTCTTTTCTACAGACAGGACAAGGCGTCCTCTTTCTGCGATCGAATCGAGCCAGGCCATACCATACAGGTTCATGAAGGATGCGATGCGAATGTCCTTAGGCGTGATACCGAGCTGAATCTCATGGCTCTCAATCTCGCCGTCAGGAGCATTACATTTTGTTACGAAGTCCTTGTTAATAACCCTGAAATAGTGAGTCTTGCCCAGCGCGTCAGAAAAAGCGAAATACGAATAGTCTTTATCTCTCAGAAACCAATATTTCATAAAAACACCCCCTTAGGTTTTAGAATCGAAATGCGTTTTAAAGAGCAAAGTATCTTATCTTTATATCACATACTATAACCGCAATTCAAAGAGACGCCAAGAGTAAAAACCTGCTTTCGTGGTATAATATTCTTATGCAAAATCTACGAGAGAAATATCCAGAATTTATCTTTGATTCTTTCGAAATGCAAGCTCTGCCTACGGGCATCTTTGTTGAATATCTCTACAAGCTTGGCGAGCACGAGTTTCGCCCAACTGTCACTATCCCGATCGAAAGTGTCTCCAATAAAGAGATAAACAACAGCTTCCTGCACGAGCTTTTCTTTAATTTTGGCATCATTAACGCTATTAGCTACTACAAGCTCACTTGTGCACCAAAATTCGTTATTCGCGCTGGCCAGCTCGACGATACTCAGAAGTTCTTCTTCCGCAAACTCTTCTATAATGGCCTTGGCGAATTCATGTTTGTAAACAACATCAATATTCCATTCGAATCTTTCATGTCTATCGAATGCGAAGAACATCCAGGAAATGAGCCTACCGTAGAGGACGGAGAAGATTCCCCAGAAGAAGACAACAACTCCGACTTCAACCCAGAAGAATCCGTCAAGAAGCCAGCCGATCGCTTTAATATTGGTCATAATTTCCATGGCAACCTAATCACGGTTGGTGGCGGTAAAGATTCCGTCGTTGCTCTTGAAGCGCTTCAGTCCATGCACGCTGATAACCTTTGCTTCCAGTACAATCGCGACCTTTACCCAGAAAACGTCGCCGCGCTTGGTTGCATTAAACTTGCAGGCTACAGAAGCGAAGATACGATTGACTTCAACCTCACTTTCGATAAACACCTTCTCGAGCTAAACAAAGAAGGCTATCTAAACGGTCATATTCCATTCTCATCTACGCTTGCTTTCGCAACCCTTATTGGCGCCTATCTAAACAACCGCAAATATATCGTTCTATCCAACGAAGCCAGCGCCAACGAAGGCAATATCTTTGGTACAAATATCAATCACCAGTATTCAAAGAGCTACGAATTTGAGCAAGATTTCCAGAAATATGTCGCCTACTATCTAACCGAAGAGATCTACTACTTCAGTATCTTGCGCTGTCTAAACGAGTTTGAGATTGTTCAGAAATTCCTCAAATTCCCAAGCTACCTCAAGGTCTTCCGTAGCTGTAATGTTGGCACAAAAGAGAACAAGTGGTGTGGTCACTGCGCTAAATGTCTCTATGTCTACATCATGCTTTATCCGTTCGTAGACAAAGCCGTACTGCACGAAATCTTCGGCCATGACCTACTAGATGACGAGACTTTAACAGACATCTTCAATGGCCTAATCAATCCAGATCTTACTAAGCCATTCGAATGCGTCGGCACGAAAGCCGAGATTTGCTACAGCCTCGACCTTGCCGTTCAAGAAAAAGAAATCGAGGGCCTACCAAAACTCCTCAAGGCTTATCGTAAAACCGGCTATAATCAGTTCCGCGAATACAACATTCCGACCTATTACAACCCAGAACATGGCATACCAGAAGATTATCTAAAGCTAATCCTAGACCTATGAAAAACGACATCATTCAATTCTTAAGAGGAAAAAGCATCCTCATCCTTGGCTACGGACGAGAAGGGCATTCTGCGCTAGAGTTTATTCAGAAAAACCTACCAGACGCCGCCGTAGCAGTAGCAGACATTAATCGCATCGAAATTGATGGCGTACTTACTTTTTATGGTCCAGATTATCTCAAGCACTGCAAAGATTTTGACGTTATTATCAAATCCCCAGGCGTAGCCATCAAAAACGATATCAGCGACGAAGACAAAGAAAAAGTCACCTCGCTTACCGATTTGTTCCTATGCTTCTGCCAAAACCCAATCATTGGTATCACTGGCACAAAGGGTAAAAGCACAACTTCGTCTCTCGTCTACCATATCTTGAATCACTGTGGCAAGAAGGCGCTTTTAACTGGCAATATTGGCCAGCCGTGCTTTGATATTATCGATCAGCTAGACTACGAAACAATCGTTGTCTTTGAATTATCCTGCCATCAGCTAGAATACGTCCGCACTAGCCCACACGTCTCAATCTTACTCAACCTTTATGAAGAGCATTTTGATCATTACGCTAAGCCAGAGGATTATTTCCGCGCAAAAAAGAATATCTATCGCTTCCAGAGCAGCGAAGACCTCCTTATCTATGGCGACATATTCCAACACGCCACACGTGAAGAGATCAATGCGCTCGATTCCGAAACTGTCGAGATTTCAAGCATCAATATCGACGATAGTGATATTCATACCAGCCTCCTTGGCGAACACAACAAGAATGACATTCGCGCAGCCGTTCGCGCCTGCGAAGGTTTTGATCTAACTCGCAGCGAATGCTTGCAAGCCGTCGAAGATTTTCATGGTTTGCCGCATCGTCTAGAATACGTTGGCGAATACCATAACATTAAGTTCTATAACGACTCTATTGCCACCGCACAGGAGGCCGTCATCAAGGCCGTCCAAGCTCTTGGCAATGTCGATACTCTAATCCTTGGCGGCATGGACCGCGGCCTAGATTACCACCCGCTCGTAGATTTCCTACGCGACAGCAGCGTTCGCAATATTTTACTTTTGCCTAATACTAGCCGTAAATTCATGGGACTATTTAACGAGAAGAATTACCGCCAGTGTCTTTACGAAGTAAAAGATATGCGCGCCGCAGTAGAGAAAGCTTTCAAAGAAACCACTCCAGGCAAGATCTGCCTCTTGTCTCCAGCTGCTGCCAGCTACGGCTTTTATAAAAACTTTGCCGAGCGCGGCGAAGATTACATCAACAAGATTAAAGAAATCGCACAAGAAAAAGAAACAAACTAACAAATGGATTTTAAGCTACATAGCAAATACGAGCCAACTGGCGATCAGCCACAGGCAATTCAGGCCCTTATAAAGGGCATTAATCAAGGCATGCGCGAGCAGACTTTGCTTGGCGTTACGGGTTCTGGTAAGACTTTCACGATGGCAAATATTATCGAGAAGATTAATAAGCCAACTCTAGTTCTCGCCCATAACAAAACCCTTGCCGCCCAGCTTTATTCCGAGTTTCGTGATTTCTTCCCAGAAAACGAAGTTCATTATTTTGTTTCTTACTTCGATTACTATCAGCCAGAAGCCTATATCGCCAGCACAGATACATATATCGAAAAAGACTCCGCCATTAACGAAGAAATCGACCGTCTGCGCCACGCTGCAACCGAGGCGCTATTAACTAGAAAAGACACTCTTATCGTCGCTTCTGTTTCTTGCATCTACGGTATTGGTTCGCCAAATAACTACAAACAAATGGCTATCCGTGTCGCAAAGGGCGAGTCAAGAGATTTTAATTCCTTTATACGTACTCTCACTGAAATCCAATACCACCGCAACGATATCGCTTTTGAGCGTGGTAATTTCCGCGTCCGTGGCGACGTCGTAGATATTTTCCCAGCTTCTGGCGACCGCGCCTACCGTATCGAGTTTGGTTTCGACGGAATCGAAAATAT
>AUXO013632851.1_pt1 | contig 10442 bp, 6 predicted proteins | sample 768731 | NCBI WGS metagenome assembly AUXO01 (sample SAMN02715735, study PRJNA202380) | gut metagenome | biome: sheep rumen | host: Ovis aries | place: New Zealand: Palmerston North | reverse complement strand
CGGGTGATACAGATGGAAAAACAGCAGTAGATATTATGAATAGAATTCTTGCTGAACGAAACTCCAATATGCTTGGATACTATAGTGTTAATGAATTATCTGAAAGAATCAAGGGTAGGGGGGCGACTAAAGCACAGCTTGAACTTGATATGGATAATTCAGAACTCTTAACTATGAAAGTTATTGATAAAGCTACTACATCTGATGATGAGCTTACTTCTGGTGATGTCCTTAATTTTAATGTGTATAATGGACAGGTTGCTGGGAAAAAGAACGTGATGTCTTTCTCGGTTCCATATATAAACATTCCCGAGGCATCGACATATAAAGAAGGCCTTAGTAAAGCTATAAGTAATCCGATGTCAATCGAATTTGATATGTACGAAGGGAAATATAAAGGAAATAAAGTTAGATTTCGTGTTCCTGTCTGGAAACAGGGGAACGAGATATATATAGTATTAGATGCAGCTGATGTTCAGGCTCAGACGCTTTCTTACAAAGAATCTATCTATTTTAATGCATACAGCTCAAAAAGTCCTGTTCAAGGGGAGGCTGCTTTTAGAAATACATATAGTTTTTATCGTTTTGGACTTGCTGATGTAACAAATTATATTTTTAGTGATGTAAGTGTATTTAAACATAATTATATGATAACTGATACAGTTGATAGTGGACGAGTGGTTGATTCTACTCATCAAAGTCACGCGGATTTAATCAATTCAGATGGCTATAAGGGTGAATGTACTTGTTTTGCTGATTACAGTGTTGAAGAAGAAAATGTTATATATGACATAAAAAATGGAAGACACTTATATAATATCAGATATGAGTCTGATTATAAGAGAGAAGGAAATCAGAACAAAAAAGAGACTTATATTATTAATGATAATATTTCATGGAGTGATTTTGTTGGAAAATCAGATAATAGTAAGGCTAATTATTTCCTTAATTCCTATGATTCTTCGTATGATAACACAAAAAGAGTAAGTTCAGGAATAGATTATGACGGAAAGCTTTATGCTACAAGAAGTATTGAATCTGATGCTTTTTTGGATACGGCAAATTATCCGTTCCCAGGATTTAGAAAACTTGATGCTAATGATACATTTACACAAGAAAAACCATATTCAGAAGATAGTGAAGAATATTATGTCATAAGTGATCTCGATATATCTATTTCTGCAAATATAGTTTATGGTATATACGGAAAAACTGTTAAAGATGCATGTATAGTGGATGGACGGGAGGATTATAGCTATATCATTGGATTGAAATCGACTTCTGGAGATGAAGAAGAAGCGAAAGCAGCGCGTGCTGGAGATTTACCAATTGGATTGTTTTCTGAAAATATAGGTAAAATCTCTAATATAGTTCTTAATCGCCATGTTGTTGATGGCATAGAGAAAGTAAATAATTATATAGTTTATACCTGTATGGTTGGAGGATTTACCGGAGATAACTTTGGAGTACTTGATAATCTAACAGTTTTAGATAGAAGTGACGATGAATCTATAGATGAACCAGCGGGTATCTCGAAAATCTCCGGAAGAACTGATGTTGGTGGAATTCTTGGAAGACAATCTTTTTCTGTCAATGATAAGGATGACATCATTTTAAAGAAATTATCTAATTATGCGTCAGTCACAGGACTCGAAAATGTAGGAGGGGTTGTAGGACGTTTATATACAAATTATATAAATGACGAAAATAGCACTAATTTTGAGAAATATGAGCAATACTTTTATGATGGATACAGTATAAGTGAAGATAAAAAATCTATGACTGAAACAGATGTTTTTCCTGTTGAAAGTATAGTTATTGAAGATTCAGTTAATTATGGTCATGTTTATGGAATATCTGGCGATGATAAGTTAAAAGATAGTATGATTGATGGTAACATTAATTCTAATTGTTCTTTTATAGGTGGAATTGCCGGTTCTGCTTTAGATGGGGATTTGTATTCTGAAGAAACTCTTGATGATTTTGCAAAAAGTACGGATGGAAGAGTTGTGATTAAGAATTGCTCTAGTTTCACCTACTATGATACTTCTTCGGATAGCTTTAATTCTGATATTGTAGATGCTGATAAATATCCTTCTCTTGTATTTGATAACTATGTAGGAGGTCTTATTGGTTATGGACGACTTGCTGTTATAGAAAATGCAAATATAGAGCCTGAGAGTGAAAATAGTGGTAAACCATTAATACTTGGGAATAGGTATGTAGGTGGCATAATTGGATGCTCAGAGGCTTGCAGATTTGATATAGCAAGTGATATTGAATTAAATGATGACAACAAGTATGCTGCTACTAATTATAACACTGTAATAGGAAGAATGTTTGTCGGTGGAATTGCCGGAGCTAATGGAGTTGGCAATATCAATTCTTCTGAAATGAATTATAGATATCCTTCTGAGAACAATACCAGTCCAGCGTCTAGAGTTGATGGCGGAAATGGACTTTTTGCTGATGTTCTTAATGTGGGAATAGCTTTGACTCCTAAATCAGATATTTCATTTATACCACAGATAATGGATGATTGGGATGAAGAAAATAATGATAAGATTTCAGAGATTTTTAATAATACAGATTTAACAGGCGGATGTGGAGGTATAGTAGGAATTAACTGTTCGGAAATTGAAAATTGTGACAATAATCAAAGCCTTGACACTAAAAGGATTATGGCAAAGCTTATAGCGGGTAGTGATTCATTTATTGATGATTTATATAATAATAGTATAAGTTATGAAGCGATAATGAATCAAATATATGATTCTTTTGGTGGTAATGCATGCGGAGGAATTGTTGGACTTAATATTGATGGAACGATTAATTCTACAAATGAAGAAGATAGCTCAATGGTCAATGCACTGGTATTTGGACAGGATTATGTTGGTGGAGCAGTGGGCCTATCAAAGGGAACTAATGCTAAGATTTGTAATACGTTTCCTGATGATTCAACAACTGGTCTGATTGTATTAGGGCGTGATAGTGTAGGTGGCCTCGTAGGAAGACTTGGATGTAATATAGAGAATAATAATGTTGTTAATAATGCATACATTGTTAGAGGTAGATATGGTGTAGGTGGTGCATTCGGAGTTATATCCACAACTGACGAAGTAAAAATATCGATAGATGTAAAACAAACGGTGAATCAGGATATTTTGGTTGATGGAATCGCATATGTAGGTGGTTATGTAGGCGTGTCAGATTCGAAAGCTGATACTAAAATTATCGGTTGGGATAATATTGCTATAGATTTGGATAATTTATATATTAAAGGCAAATATTTTGTAGGAGGAATGTATGGTTGTATTTCTGGTGGAGTGAAAACTTTAAGAAACGATTTCTCAATTGGATCGAAAATCAAGGTTAAAGCTGATGTATTTGCTGGAGGTATATCAGGTTTATTCTCCAGAGATGAAAATTATGATAATTTTTGCTTACTAGATAATAATAATAAAAATATTGGTTATTTATACGTGATAGTTGAGGAAAATTTAAAGAAGGATGGTAATTATGTTGATTACAAAGGAGCATTTTCTGGATTAGTAAAGGATGATATAGGTGATTCTGTTGATTCAGCATTTCTTGGCAAGGTGACTGAAGAAGCTTCATATATAGATTTAAGTGATATAAGCTTTGGAATTGACTTGACTGCGGACATTTTTGCAGGTGGTTTGTTTGGTTATGTGCCTGATGGGACAAATGTTAAAATCCAAAACTATACCAATAAATGTAATATACAAGCTTTGAAATCTATTACTGATGAATCAGCAGGTGTTGATAGTGTTGGTAATAATAACGTGAATCATTCATATCTTGGAGGTGTTACTGGACGTGTTCCAAGAGGTACATATCTGATTAATTGTGCTAACAAAGTTAGTGGTGATGATACAACGTCTGCATCATATTACATCTCTAAAGCTACTTATTTGGGGGGATTAACAGAGCTCAATGCAGGAATAATATCGGATTCAAAAAATACAACTATATATAAATATAGTAACCAATATGTTGGTGCTATTGCAGGAATAAATGGTAGCGGTAATACAAATGGAACTATTGGGGATGATGACTCATTGCTCACTGATTCTACGGGTATTATCAAGTCTTGTGTGAATGAAGGAGAAATTACAGGAACGAAAGGAAGTGCTTCTGGCATAGTTGCAGTAGCGGGAGGTTCCTCTACTGTAATTTCATGTGAGAATAAGGCTGTAATTAAATCAGATAAAAAAGCATCCGGAATTATTGGAGAAATACTTAACGGTAATGTATCTATAGCTAAGTGCACCAATTCCGGAAGTATAATAGGTGATGAATATTCCGCAGGAGTACTGGGTGTTGGAACTACGTATAGTGAGTTGAAAATAATCTCTTCAACTAACACAGGAAGTGTAAAATCAGAGAATAACGCTGCCGGAATACAATGTATTGATAATTGTTCAGAAAATAATATTTTAGAAGAATGTATTAATCATGGAGCAGTTGATGGTGCATCTGGAGCAGCTGGTATAATAGTAAGGAAGAGTGAAGGGGATATACTGATACAGGATTCTGTTAATACTGGCGTTATTACAGTTAATGCTGTGCACCCTAAACAAGATAGTAATCTTAATGCGGCTGGTATTATATGCGATTCTGAGGAAAAATCGATTATTAAAACCTGCAGGAATTATGGAACTGGCCTATATTATGCTATAACTAAAGGTGCTGCAAAGCAGATACTTTATTCGCTTGATTGTACTGATGCTACATCTCATATAGGTACCGTGTCTGATAATCCATCAGAGGATAAGAAACTTAATTTCTATATAGGCGAGCAACAGTCAATTGATCTGGATATAGCAGCTAAAGCGACAAAATATTATAAAGGTTCAGATGGCTCAGTTCTTAATGATAAAGTTGATGTATTAAATGATTATGTACTTGCACCTAAGCAAACAGAAGACTATAAGTATGAATCTGAAACAGGAGGAACTGTAGTAAGAACTGAAGATGAAACTGAAGATGAAACTGAGTATCATTTATCTTATGGAATTCAACCGGTATATAATTATGTTGGATTAAAACAAGCTGGTGTGAATATTAATAATTTTTCTATTGTATGGGATAAAAGAAATTATGAAGGTGATGAATACATAATTATAAAGTATTACCTTATTTTTAAATCTGGTGAAGTCGAGATGAAGACGAATGATTATCAATTGTTTGAGGCTCGAATTGATAGTGATCATGATTATGTTATATCCACAATTGATCTTACAAGCTTACGTAATTCTGCACAGATTAAATATAGTAATGAATATAATGATGGTGCATCTGCTTCGGGTAACTTTAATGTAAATAAACCGTCAGGATTTGATATTAACGATATAAGCAATATAGAGGTTGTAGTCGTTAGTGCTGAAACCCCGGGACATGTTGCTGAAGAAATAGGAGTCAGAGCATTTAGGTGGCAGAAAGCAGATAGCTCAGAGAGCGAAATTATAAAAACTCATGATGCTGAAGATGAACTTAAAACTAATATATATGATGGAGCAGATGATTTTGATAGTCTGCTGGCTATAATTTCTGATACGGATGAGGACGCATTTGAGTCAGAATCAAGTTTATATACTATGGCTCTAACTAGTAACACGGGCGTAACCAGGTATAAACTTATGCTTTATGATTATGATACGGGTATGGAAGATTTGGATTTTCAGATTGATTTAAGTAATAATGGTTCTAATTATTTTGAGGCTTATAGCGATTATAATGTTGATCAAATAAGAAAAAGAATATACACAGAACTAGATGCTAAATATGTTAAATTTATAAAGGAAATTAATGATTAGAAATTATTAATGATATTTATATAAGTAAAAAGGTTGCTTCATTATGAAATCAGAATATTCAAGGTATTCAAAAACTAAATATTTTAAAGATAATGGTGCAACAATGATTGTAGCTATTATTATAATTGCAGTTATTATGATTTTTGCTTTTTCTTTAATGCTTGTAACATATACTTTATATGCATCACAGAATAAAAATGTTGCCAGCCAGAGAAACCGTGAGGCTGCTAATTCTTTAAGCATTGCACTAAAAAATGAGCTTGAGTCGGAAACGGCGTATAATGATAGTTGGTTATGGAAATATCTTCGTTGTAATCTTTATCAAGATAATACGTGGCCTTATTATGATCCTAGTGATATCGGGCATGATTCTGCTCATGCATTTAGATATTTTAATTTGAAGAAGAATGCAAATTATGATGTTGATGGATATCCGGGGGATATTAAGTTATGCATGTATTGGTGCCTGCCGGATGGAGTGAGTATTTCTAACGCTGATAAGGTATCTGAAATAAGTATTGATAAAAAGAATAATGCTTATTTGTATATTGAAATAATATGTGAGACTGCAAGTCAGAAATATACCAAGAAAGATATATATATAATTGACGTTAGTGGTTTTGATTCTAATAGTATTGATGATGTTAGTAAAAAATCCAATTTAGAAATTATGTCGCGTAACAAGATATATAATCCTATGAATTTATATGTTAATCCTAATGAAAAATGGGAATTAAAACATGATATTTGAATTATACGAGGATTGTTATGAGTGAAATTTTTGGAATAATAAAAAAAGTAAAAAGCAAATTAATGACAAATAATGGGTCAACTATGATTGAAGTATTGGTATCTTTTATTGTGCTTTCAATTATACTGCTGATTATTTCTAGAATAGTGATATATTGTTATGGTCTCCGAATGAAATCTATGGATACTGAAACAGTCACTCAAAAGTTTAATGAAGAATGCTATAAAGATAGTGATAAAGTTGATATTAACGAAGTAGAAATAAAGAATTACAGTACTAAAACAGAGGACGGTCCTGTTTTTTACTTAGAACTTGATTATTCTAATACGGAAATGATGAATAATAATGTTAAGGATAATAGTACTGATTATACTAAATATAAAATAAGAATGAATAATTTAGAAGCAACGTGTTATAGCTCTAATAATCCGCTAATTGAGGAAGAAAATCTTGTTCAACCTAAAGCTTTGTTTTTTAAAACTAAGGAGTAATATTAGTGATAAATAGATATATAAAAAATTTGAAAAATAGCAATAAAGGCTCTACCTTGGTTGAAATGATAGTATGCTTTGCATTATTAGGTATTTTTCTTGCTTCTGCAACTTCTGTAATTGTAATGATTGCTAATCTTTATTATGAAGTAAAAGGTGAGACATATTCAGAACAGGTTTCAGATATATTATTAGAAAAAATATCTTCTGAAATAGATGGTGCTGAGTATATATCTGGTGATTTGACGAGTATACCAGTTATCGATGGTAGTGATTCGAATAATTATGGAAGTAGTTTTTCATTGATAGATAAAACTGGTACAAAGGTCAAATTATATAAGGATAGCAGTAATAGATTTGCAATAGACTATGATAAGATTGTTGATACTATAAATCCAGATAATAATAGAGAAGCTACCACATGGAAGTTTGATGATAATGTATATAATGGATTTGTCTTAAAAGATTTAATATTTATCAGGGGAGACGGTTTATCTGCTCATTCTGATGTTGTTTCAGATTATGGAATAAATAGTAATCTAACAAACTATAAAAACAATGTGATTTTAGTTTTGCTGACTTTAGATAGTGCGAAGTATGGTGAATATAAAGAATATCGATTTGTAAAAATGTATTACGTGCCTGAGAATTATGTTACTGGCGTTGCAGATTAATGACACTTGAATAATTATACTAGAAAGGAACCTCTCATTTTGGAACATAAACTCCCCATAGGTATTCAAAGCTTTGAAAAGCTTCGTACAGATAATTTTCTGTATGTTGATAAAACTGAATATATCTATAAGTTAGCTCATAATAATATACCTTATTTTCTTAGTAGACCCAGAAGGTTTGGAAAGAGTCTTCTTCTTTCAACATTTAAAGCGTATTGGGAGGGTAAGAAGTCACTTTTTGATGGACTTGCTGTTGAAAAACTTGAGGAAAGCAATGAAGATGCATGGAAGGAATATCCTGTTTTTTATATAGATTTTAATGGGAATAATTATAATGATAATAAAATAGAGGATATTCTTGAAGGGATGCTTCTGAATTGGGAAAGCCTATATGGTAAGACAGAAAGTCGATTTACTTTGGGAGATAGATTCGAACAGCTTATTATGAAAGCTGAAGAAAAAACTGGAAGAAGAGCAGTAATTCTTGTTGATGAATATGACAAGGCTTTATTAGAGACTTTAGATAATCCAGAATTGCAAGAACATATAAAAAGAGTTTTTAAAGGTTTCTTTGGTGTTTTAAAGAAGGCTGATGAACATATACAGTTTGTATTTATTTCAGGTGTCTCAAAGTTTCATAAAGTAAGTATATTCAGTGACCTTAATATGCTCAAAGATATTTCTTTAAATAATGAGTATTCATGTATTTGTGGAATTACTGATGAAGAAATAGATAAATATTTTATGGATGAGGTATTAAAGTTTGCATCGCTTCGTAATATATCGTTTGAGGAATGCAGAAATCAGCTTAAGCATTATTATGATGGATATCATTTTTATCCTGATTCAAAAGGAGTATATAATCCATTTAGTTTATTAAATGCATTGAATGATTGCTCTTTTGAAGCTTATTGGTTTTCTACTGGTTCGCCTTCATTTCTTGTTAGGTATCTTAGAAACTCTAGTTTTGATGTAAGAAAGTTTTCTAGTGGAAATCTTTATGCGAGTGAGGCAAGATTAAAAGATTATAGTGGAGATAATAGTGATATAGTTCCTCTGTTGTATCAGACTGGATATCTTACAATTACTGATTATGAGAAAAATAGAAGACGTTATACTTTAGGATTTCCAAATGAAGAGGTTAGATATGGCTTTCTTGAATCGCTTCTTCCTGTATATACGCCACATGCTATAGAGGGAAATGGACTTGATATTTTTACTTTAGATGAGCATTTGGAAAATGGTGATCTTGATAAGATTCGAGATGTTTTTATAGGTCTTTTTGCTGATATTACATATACAACTAACGATGCTGTTTTTGAGCACTATTTTCAAACTGTTATTTATCTTGTGTTTACTTTACTTGGAAAATTCGTTCAATGTGAGCGGCATACTTTTGAGGGAAGAATAGATTGCATCTTACAAACAAAGGATTATATCTATATTTTTGAATTTAAAAGGGATGACACGGTAGATGCAGCTCTTGCTCAGATAGAAGAAAATGAATATGCACTTCCTTTTGTGGCAGATTCAAGAAAACTATATAAGATAGGCGTTTCTTTTGATTCGGAAAAAAGAAAACTGATTGATTGGAAGGTAGTATGACATAGAATTAGTGGGGAACAATCTGGGGTATGGAACAAGAAAAATCAAAAATCAACATAGCATTTATAGCCCGAATTATCTTGGTACTGCTACTTGCCTTGATAGTCGGGCTTAGTGTGTTTACATTTATCAGAATAAGGATTGGAGCGAAGGATGCTTTGCGTGAGGCAAAGAATGTTCGTATGTCTCTTAGATCTGCAGATATAGAAATGTATGCGAGTGGTAAGAGTGTTTATAATCCAGCTAGAAGAAATGGGATAGAAGCAGGGGCAAAGGAAAAGGCCGAGCAGATATTTATTCCTATTGGTGAATATAGGATAACTTCTTACGATAGTAAGAAACATGAGCTGACCGGACTTGAGTATGAGGTTGGAAATTATGTAGTTACATTTGGCAAAGATGGAGACGCAGTGAGCTGGGATGTAGACTTTGTGCTGAGAGTTTATTCTTATGATGATGCAGATGATATAGTGAATGAATGATGCGTAGGATTAGAAGGAAGAAGGATAATGGATTGGTTGGGAATATCAATTATAGCAGCAAGAGTTTTGATAGAAATCATATTCTTTGCCATAGGTGCCAGTATTTTTTCGTTTCTGAATGTTGTTATATACAGGTTACCCAGACATATGCAGTTCACTCAAGGAAAGTCAATGTGTACGACTTGTGGACATGAACTTACGATGAAGGATATGATTCCTATACTATCGTGGATTAGTTTAAGGGGCAAATGTCGATATTGCGGAGCACCGGTTTCCTCCAGGTATACGGTAGTAGAGTTGCTTGGTGGTATATCAGCAGTAATAAGTACTCTTGTGTATGGTATAAAACCTATGGCGGCTGTTTCGTTTATAATATCTGGAATAGCGGTGGTTATAGTTTTTATATTTTTGGATCGAATCTATAGGAAAGAATGACGTATTCTATTGTTAAATATTTACATTTATGTACTACAGTTGACATAATACGATAAAAATATTACAATTATAGTTGGTTTATTGTTTAAATTTGTGGGGACGGAGTAAAGTATGGCAACAAGCTACAGGTATAGGGCTCAGAATACTGATGGTCGTATCATCCC
>AUXO018376542.1_pt1 | contig 10444 bp, 9 predicted proteins | sample 768731 | NCBI WGS metagenome assembly AUXO01 (sample SAMN02715735, study PRJNA202380) | gut metagenome | biome: sheep rumen | host: Ovis aries | place: New Zealand: Palmerston North | reverse complement strand
CGAACTAGTAAACTGATTGACTCAACATGTGAAGTTTTACTGAAAAGATCAACCGGAGTAACCTCTTTTAATTCATAACCGTTTTCTTCTAATACTTTTATATCTCTTGCTAATGTAGCTACATTACAAGATATATATATAATCTTAGAAATTTTCATTTCTATAATTGTATTTAAAAATTCAACGTCACAGCCTTTTCTTGGTGGATCAAAAAATACAATATCTATATTATTTAAATTAGCTAATTTTTTTATTTCTTTTTCACAAGGCCCACAAATAAAAGTAGCATTTTCTATATTATTTATTTTCTTATTATTGTTTGCATTTAATATAGCATCTTCTACTATTTCAATACCATAAACATGATTAACATTTTTAGCTATATTTAATGTAATTGACCCAATTCCACAATATGCATCTATTACATTCATATTTTTATTTAGATTTGCCATTCTAAATGCTTCAGAATATAGCTTTTCACATTGATTGTGATTAACCTGTAAAAATGATGCTGGATAGACCTCAAATGTTAAACCTAATATATTTTCATTTATTGCCTTATTTCCATATAATAAGTAATATTCATCTGATAAAACAACATTAGTATTTTTAGAATTAATATTTAAATAAATAGATTTAATTTCTTTAAATTCTTCAGTAAGCATTTCAATAAGTCGTGAAAAATCTATCTTTTTAGTAGCGACTAAAACAATCATAAATTCATTTTTATAATTGTTTCTAATCATTACCTCTCTAAAAATACCACTATTTGTTTTTTCGTCATATATTGAAACGTTAAATAAGACTAAATATCTTTTAATTAAATATAAAATATCTGATACCTTAGGATTTGCTAAAGAATCATTTTTAGTTTCAACTATATCATGTGATTTTTGGCTATAATAGCCATAAATAACATCACCATTACGCATTTGAAATGGCATCATAGTCTTATTTCTATAATTATATTGATTATCAGATGAAATAATATTATTAAATTTATAATTTGAAGATTTAATAGTATTTTTAACCTTATTTTCTTTTATCTTTAATTCAGTTTCATAATCGACAAATATTAAATCTGCCTCACCAGCTAAATTATTAATTTCATCTAAAGACATAATTCTATGTGGTGATGCTTTTAATAATTTAATTGCTTTAGCAAAGCAATATTTTTTATGGATATTAGTAATTTTAATAATTACCTCTTCACCCTCTAGTGCGTATTCTACAAATACGACTCTACCTTCAATATGGCAAACTCCATATCCATTAACATCAAATGATTCAATTATGACTTTATATTCATCATCTAATTTCATAATTACCTTTCTGATTTCAATTCAAAGATTGCATCTCTTATTTGAGCAGCAGCCTCGAAATTTAAATCCTTCGCATAAGCTCTCATTTCTTCTTCTAGCTCTGCAATTAGGAACATCTTTTCTTCCTTTGTCATCTTCTTATTATATTCCTTTGAAAGTCTCTTATCATCAACAACCTTTTGAGTAATTGATTCAGGAATAGCCTTAACGATAGTCTTTGGAACAATATTATGAACTCTATTATATTCCTCTTGAATTTCTCTTCTACGCTTTGTTTCAGAAATTGCTTCTTCCATAGATGGAGAAATTGTATCAGCATACATTATAACCTTACCGTTTGCATTTCTTGCAGCTCTACCGATAGTTTGAATTAAGCTTCTTGTACTTCTTAAAAAGCCCTGCTTATCAGCATCTAAAATACATACTAAGGATACCTCTGGTAAATCTAGACCTTCTCTAAGTAAGTTAATACCTACTAGACAATCATATTTACCTAATCTTAAATCCTTTAATATTTCTAATCTTTCTAAAGCCTTTATTTCAGAATGTAGATATGCTACCTTAAGTCCTAAATTTTTTAGATAAGCAGTTAAATCCTCACTCATCTTAATAGTTAAGGTAGTAACAAGTACTCTTTCCTTTTTCTCAATTCTTTTAATTATTTCTGAGTAAACATCATCAACCTGACCCTCAGTTTTTCTAACCTCGATAATTGGATCAAGTAGTCCTGTAGGTCTAATTATTTGTTCAATAATTGGACAGGTCTTCTCATAATCTCCTGGAGTTGCAGAAACGAATAGAGCCTTATCAATTTTAGAATCAAATTCCTCATATCTTAAAGGTCTATTATCAAGTGCAGATGGTAGTCTAAAGCCATAATTAACTAGGGTTTCTTTTCTTGATCTATCACCATTATACATACCCTTTACCTGAGGTAATGTTACATGTGATTCATCAACAATTAATAAGAAATCCTTATCAAAGAAATCAATTAGGGTTGCTGGAGTTTCTCCAGCCTCTCTAAGTGATAAATGTCTAGAATAATTTTCAACGCCAGAGCATGAGCCAGTTTGTTCTAGCATTTCAATATCATATTTTGTTCTTTGAGTGATACGCTCTTGCTCAAGAGGCTTTCCTTCCTTCGCAAAATTAGTAGCAACTATAGCTAATTCCTCTTTAATTCTTCTTATAGCCTCAGCAAGCTTAGTTTGATTTGTTACGAAGAATGTTGCGGCAAATACATTCGCAAAGCTTAGCTCAGCTATAGCCTTACCTGTTGTAACATCAAAGCTTCTTATACGCTCAACCTCATCATCAAAAAATTCAATTCTAATTCCTTTGGCATGTTCAGAAACAGGTATTATTTCTAATACATCGCCCTTAACTCTAAAAGAGCCTCTTTTAAAATCTATATCATTTCTTTCAAACTGCATTTCAACAAGTCTCTTATATAGATTTTTTCTATCGTATGTTTCTCCAACTCTAATGTTTAACATCGCATTTTTATAATCTGTTGGATCACCAATACCATATATACAAGAAACTGAGGCAACAACAATAACATCCTTATAGTCAATTAAGGCAGCTGTTGCGCTATGACGTAGCTCATCTATTTCTTCATTTATAGATGAATCCTTTTCAATATAGGTATCACTTGATACAACGTAAGCCTCTGGCTGATAATAATCATAATATGAAATGAAATATTCAACATGATTTTTAGGGAACAAAGCCTTTATCTCATTATAAAGCTGACCAGCAAGTGTCTTATTATGAGCTAAAATTAAAGTAGGCTTATTAAGCTTAGCTATAACATTAGCCATAGTAAAGGTCTTACCTGTACCTGTTGCGCCAAGTAATGTTTGACGTTTAATTCCATTATTAAAATTATTAACTATTTTTTCTATAGCCTCAGGTTGATCACCAGTTGGACTATAGATAGATTCTAATTCAAACATAGCCTACCTCCTTTAGAAACAAAAAGGTTCCTTATGAACCTCTTAGTGATAAAATTCGTTATATTTACTATCTTTTCCAGTTAAAATAGATTCACAAACATTTTCTAAATGGTCACCCATTCTTTCAATATTTGATAATATTTCAACATAGTGCTCGGTATTGTTAAATGAGCATACACCAGCATTTACTCTATGAACATGACGTTCATGGAATATTTCTTCTAATCTATCTATTTCATCTTCTATATCAGATGCAGTCTTCGCATCCTCTATAGAATTTTTCTCTAATGCCTTTAATGTATGATCCATCATACTTATTATTGCCTCATACATTTGAGTTAAATCCTGAACTCCATCATCTGATAAATGAAGCTCCTTTTCAAATCTATCATAGAAGAATTCCATCAAATTAGTACAATGGTCTCCAACACGCTCTAAATCCTTAATTTGATCTAGATATTTAGATAGATATGATGACGTTTCCTTATCGATAAAGGCAACAGTTAATTTAATTAGATAATCATGAATTCTCTTATCTAATGAATTAATTGTTTTTTCTAATTCATCACCCTTTGAAATTAATGAATCATCACGTTCAAATGAATATTTATATGCTAAATTTAGATAATCTCTTACACATATAGCCATATAATTAACAGCTGTCTTTACAAATTCAAAGGCAAGTGATGGTGATTTTTTAATTAATGAGTAATCAAGAAGCTTCTCTTGAATTGTAACGCCACTATCATCACCCTTGACAATCTTATTACAAACAAATGTTAATGGCTTAATTAAAAGTAGGAATACAAATGAATTTACTATATTAAATACCAAGTGGGCTATTGCGATAATCATCGGATTATCATGCCAGCCTAAAAGATTATTAAACCAATTCATTATTGGGTAGAATGCCCATCTATAGCATATACCGAAGCATACTACACCAAAAAATTTAATCAAGATATTTGCGTAAGCAACCTTTTTAGCAGATGATGATGTGCCAATTGATGCAAGTAAAGCAGTAATACATGTACCAATATTAGCACCAAGCATTAAAGCAAGTGCGCCAAATAAATTCATTGTTCCTGCCGCAAACATACTTTGAACGATACCAATTGTTGCTGAAGATGATTGAACTACAAAAGTAAATAATGTAGATACAACAATACCTAAAATAGGAATATCTTCTAGCACCTTAAACATATTACTAATTCCTTCTCTATAAGGAGAGCCTTCAGCTATAAAATGCTTAAAGCTGTTATCGATAAATGCTAAGCCTAAAAATATAAAGCCAAAGCCTAATATTACTGAGCCTAGCTGATTAACCTTATTATTCTTAAAGAAGAATGTCATGCCAGCACCTATAATAACAAGTATTACTGACACAACTGGCATAATCTTAAATTGAGAGAATGCCGCCATAATAATTGTTAAAATAGTACCACCAATATTAGCACCTAATAAAACACCAATAGATTGTCCAAAGCTCATAAGACCAGCACCTACTAAGGATACTGCTAAAGCAGATGTACCGGATGCTGATTGAGTTAGCATAGTTGTAGCAAAACCTACAACCATACCCTTTATGGGCGTATTAGTACTTCTTTCAATAATAACCTTCATCTTGTCGCCAGCGATAGCCTTAAGTGACTTTCCCATCTTTCCTATACCATATAGGAAAATACCTAAGCCACATAATATATATAATACCGCTACTATATCACTATCAAAGACAAAATTGACACTTAATATATTCATATATTTAAGTACTCCTTTTAATCCATTAATATTTTATTATAAATAAAATAATATTACAACAAAATAAAAAAGAGAAAACATTTTCTATAATGTCTTCTCAATCCATTTATCTTCCTTAAAGCCTAATAAAGCGAAATCTTCACCTATTAAAATAGGTCTTTTTACTAGCATACCATTAGATGCTAAAAGCTTTAGCATTTCATCATCTGTCATATTAGGAAGCTTTTTAGATAATTCATATTCTCTATATAATAATCCAGATGTATTAAACATTTTATTAAATGAAGTATTAGCCTTATTCTTAATTCCTTTTAATACCTCTTCATCTGGATTATTTACTTTAATATCAATTAATTCATATTTAATATTATTAGAATCTAAAAATTTTAATGCCTTCTTACATGTAGAACACTTATCATAACAATAAACCTTATACAACTCCACACGCCTCCTTAGCTAGCTTATCGACCATTTCATTATAATAATTATTTGAATGGCCCTTTACCTTATGGAAAATAACCTCAATCTTATTTACCATTTCATCTGCAAATTTTTGATATTCAGTAGCTATTTTAGTCTTAGCCTTCCATCTTTTAGTATACCAAGCCTCAATTCCTTCATAATCATAAAAGATATGAAGCTTTTTTATATTATTCTTATATGCATAATTAATAATATAGGCTACACCCTTAATTTCTCCAGCTACATTTCTAAAGCTTGAAAACTCATCAGCCTCAAAGCCTCTTTTAAAAGAATATTCCTTATTACCACTAATCAATATGCAGCCAAAGCCATAGGAATTAGTTTTTTCATTATATGAACCATCAACATAAGCCTTAGTTTCTAAAATATCATCCTTAAATACCCTATCCTCCAAAAAGGCCTTTGCCTCCTCTAAGGTCCCAAATGACTTATGCTTAGGATTATCTAATTCTGCTAGCTTCTTTTTAGCCTCATCCCAACTTTCAAATATGAATTTTTCATCATTTGATTTTATAGCATAATATTTCATGATAATTGATTTAACACCTTTAAGCAAATATCAGCTGATAAATTAGACATTTTTTGTTCAAATGTCATATAATCATTTTCTTGATTTGGACTTAATACATCATCAGATATAAATCTTAAAACAACAAAATCTACTCCAAGCTTAATACATGTATGAGCTATAGCCGCACCTTCCATCTCAAATGCACATGGTTTAGTTGGATCAAAGCTTAAAATTTTATCAGTTGATGTGACAAATTGATCACCTGAATAAATCTTACATTCAACAAAGCCTAGGCCCAAATTATTTAAAACCTTTTTAATCATTAATCTATATTCTGGTGATGGTAAAAATTCATATGGCATACCAGGAATTTGACCAGGCTTATAGCCAAAGCCTGATGCATCAACATCATCATATGAAATAATATCTGCAAGTACTATTGTTTCACAAGGAATTTTATAACCACCTGCAATGCCAGTATTTAAAATAAAATCAACCTCAAATTCTTTTACCATTAGAGTTGTAAGTATGGCAGCATTAACCTTACCAACACCACTCTTACTTAGGATAACCTCATTATCATTAATTTTACCAATATAAAAATCGAAGCCTAAAATATTAACATGCTCCTCATTTATATTTTCCCTTAAAAATGATACTTCATTATCCATCGCACCAATAATACCAATTCTCATAGGATCACCTCTATATTCTTTTAGCTAATGTAGCAACAATTCTACCACTTTTGGTGTTTCCACCAATTTGGCTTAATTTTACTCTACCTTTTTTTCTTACGCTTATTTCTTCTCCAAGCTTTATATCCTTACTAGGATTTAAGCATAATACATGATTTATAAAAACAAGTCCATTTATAATCATATCATGAGATTCTTTTCTTGACAAATTATAGGCAGCTGAAATTATATTATCAATTCTAAGGGATGTAATAAAATATTCCTTAGACTCATACTTAATTACATTTTCAACCTCATAATCTATCTTTTCTAAATTAACAGGTGCGTTACCTATATAATTTAAATTATCCTTAATATAGTCACTAATCTCTTCTGTACAAGCAAAATAGATATCATCATTTATAACTATATCACCTATACATTCTCTTTTAATACCTAAATTCATTAAAGATCCTAAGACATTTCTATGACCAATTTCATAATACTTTCTATTATAAATAATTTTAAAAACAACTATTTTAAAATCTTCATTTAAAACCTCATAAGGACTAATAATAGCTCTTAAGGTATCTGCGTTTTTAAAGCCTCCATAATAATAGACATTATTATCATTAATTATTTGACTTTTTAAAACACCAAGGTGAGCATCATCTAAAAAATTAAGTAGACTCACTCCACCATTTTTAGCCTTTTCTATATAATTTTTTATTCTTTTAGAAAATATTTCTAATTCGTCCATAAAATTCTACCTAATCTAATATGAGTAGCGTGAGCCTTAATAGCTTCCTTATAATCATCACTCATACCCATAGATAAATAAGGAAGTTCAACATTAAATTCCTTACTTAATCTATTCCTTAAATCATATAAAGCCATAAATTGCTTATCTAAATTATCTATTTCATCATTTTTTATAGCCATCATCATTAAGCCAACAAGTTTAATATTCTTATATTTTAATACTTCTTTAACAAATTCATCAATATTTCTATAATCTACACCATTTTTATTTTCCTCTAAATTAATAGAAACCTCAATAAAGCAATTAAGTGGTGTAGTTCTTTTTTTATCTATCATTTCAGCTAGTTTTAAAGAATCTAATGAATGTAGATAATCAATTTTATTAATTACATCATTACACTTATTTCTTTGAAGATGGCCTATAAAATGCCATTTAATATCTAAATCCTTTAGCTCTTCATATTTAGTTAAAAATGAATCAACTCTATTTTCACCAAAATTACAAACATTATGATTATATAACTGTCTCATTTTAGATGAATCAACATATTTTGTTGCCGCAACAACACAAACATCTTTATCTATTGTTTTTAAAAATTCATCAATATCATTCCTTAATTCCATCTTTAATCTCCCTATAATCATATACTGAAATAAATATTAATAAGATAATATATACTGGATAAAAATAATAATAGACATTAGATAGTGAGCTATTATAATTTGCCCCAACTAAAATATATGGAGCTAAAAGTAATAAAGCTACTAAAATTAAAATTATAAGCTTTAGTAAATTCTTCTTTAAAAATATAAAAAGGAATAAAAATACTAAAGGTATAATACCTATTATAACTGTCCACCAATCAGTTTTAAGTAAAGCCATTGCTGAGGCTGAATTACCTTCTTCAAAATACATAGGGTATGCAATATATAAAACAACACCTAAAACTGTTAAAAATATAGCAAGTATACTTTCTTTTGTTAAATATATATATTCTTTAATTCCTAGCTTTTTTAATTCTAAGTTAGCAAGTAGATTATCATTTTTATTTAGATACATTATAAATGGTATACCAAGTAAATAAATTACTACTGCCTCTCCTAGACCAACTGTAAGCATACTTAACCAAATTGGTTCTATTCCTAAAGCGAAATATAGCTCAATAGCTACAATTATCGCATTACTAACTACTGGAAAAATTGCAGATACATAAATATTTTTTATCTTAAGCATTGGAATTAAAGCTATTATAGTAGCTAATGTACCAAATACCATATCATACCAGCCAAGGCTTGATGTGGTATTAGATATGAAGCAGCCTAATATTAAGCCAATTGCGTAGCTTGGCTTAAATAGTACTAATAGCATTAATATTTCTGAAATTCTAAATTGAATTGAGCCATATGATATTGGCGCTAACGCCCATGTTAGAGCCACATATAATGCAGCTACAATCGCAATTTGAACTAAGTCCTTTATATTTAATTTATTCATAAAACTTCTCCTTGTTTTTTAAAATTGATGGTTTCAAGGAAACATCAATAAAATTTTAAGCCATATATTTTAAAAAGTAAAGCCAATCACCCAACATTATTTAGACTTTTCTTTCGCTTCGTGATATAATAGGTCTAGTTTATGGAGGTTTTTATGACTCAAGGTAGTAAACTAAAGCCTTGGCAATATCTCGTTGTTTTAATTCAAGGTGCATTACTTGGATTAACAAGTGTAGGTATACCTGGCTTATCAGCTTCTACTATGGCCATTATAATTGGTATTTATTTTTATATGGTCAATACTATAGCTGATTTATTTAAAAACTTCAAAAAGCATATACTATTCTTATTGACATTATTAATAGGTTTTATAGCTGGTGTATTTTTAGCGGCATTTACAATTACAATTCTTTATGAAAAATTCCCACTATTTACATCAGGCGCTATAATTGGTTTAATTTTATCATCTATTCCTTCAATGATAATAAAATTAAAGCCATATTATAAAAAGCCTTCATGCTATCTAACGTTTTTAGTAGTGCTAATAACTATTACATCATATAACCTACTATCAAATGCCGAGGTATATACGATGCAATTCCCAACACCACCAAACTTCGTATTCTTAATTGGTATGTTCTTTATTGGTATTTTGGGCTCTGCCGCATTCGTTGTTCCTGGTGTAGATTTTGCGGTGTTGATGATTGCGATGGGCATCTATAATCCATTTATGAATATGCTTACTGAGCTATTTGATTTTGGAAATCCAGATTACGCAACTCTATTTGGTTATAATGCTAAAATATTATTTGCTTATCTACTTGGCTTTATACTTGGCCTATTAATACTTACAAAGGGTATTAAGAATTTAAGTAAGGCTTATGCTGGTCAAACTCAATTTGCCGCACTAGCACTTGTTGTATCAGCTCCACTTATCGTTATTAAAACTGGTATAATAGATAATCCAAATTATTATTCAGATGTAACTCAAATTATTTATTTAATCACTACTGCTATTACAGCATTTATAATATTTTTGTTTGTTAAGCTAACAACAATAAATAAAACTAGGCTATTAACATTACAAGATGAAGCATTAAATATGCCAAATAATAAGAAAGCACGTTAATCATAACGTGCTCTTTTTTATTTTAATCTATAATCTTTTAAAATTTCTTCATATTTAACACCATAATTATGAGTTGGATCATCAACAGTGTTTCTAATAGAATCAATAATAAAGCCTGTAGCCTTATCTAAATTAGTTTTTAAATCTAAGCCATTTAAAATATTACCAACAATAATAGATGAGAATATATCACCTGTACCATGGTAAGATTTAGGCTCCTTCTCCTTTAATACTGTTACATAATTTTTACCATCATAGGCTGAAGCACCAAGCTTAGTACCTTCTGCCACACCAGTTAAAATTACATTTTTAGCACCTAAGGCATATAAATCATTAAGAAGCTTTTCTTGATA
>AUXO014363629.1_pt1 | contig 10444 bp, 8 predicted proteins | sample 768731 | NCBI WGS metagenome assembly AUXO01 (sample SAMN02715735, study PRJNA202380) | gut metagenome | biome: sheep rumen | host: Ovis aries | place: New Zealand: Palmerston North | reverse complement strand
GGTGGACCATCTATTGAACGTATAGGTAATTGTAAAGAATTTGTAATGAATATGGATGTTCCAATATTGGGAATATGTTTAGGTCATCAACTTATAGCAGATACTTTTGGAGGTCAAACAAAAACAGCTGAACTTCAAAGTTATGCTCAAATTGAATTAAATATTCTTGATGAAAGTGATTTGTTTAAAGGTATAGGCAATACTCTTAAAGTATGGGCTTCACATAAAGATGAAGTTATATCCGTACCAGATAATTTTGAAATACTTGCAAATTCAGATAAATGTGATGTTGAAGCTATGAAACATGAGAATAAACCTATATACGGTATTCAATTCCATCCAGAAGTTCAACATACACCTCGCGGTGGAGAAATATTCCAAAATTTCTACAATATATGTAAACAATAATTAATGGTTGTGTAAAATATGATGATGGATACAGAAAAGTTCATAAATGAATCTGTTGAACAAATTAAAGAAGAAGTAAAAGATGAAAAAGTAATTATTGCATTATCAGGTGGTGTTGATAGTTCTGTAGCATCAGTTCTTGCATCAAAAGCTATTGGAAATCAATTAGAAGCAATTTTTGTTGATCATGGATTACTTAGAAAAGATGAAGCTAAAGAAGTTGAAGAAACTTTCAAAGATAGGTTGAACTTTAAATTAATTGATGCTCAAGATGAATTTATTGAAGCATTGGCAGGAATAACTGACCCTGAGAAAAAAAGAGAAGTTATTGGACATAAATTTATAGAAGTATTCGAAAGAGAAGCTAAAAAGTCAGGAGCAAAATATTTACTCCAGGGAACTATCGCACCAGATTGGATTGAAAGCGAAGGAAACATAAAATCACACCATAACCTAACATTACCTGAAGGTTTAGTACTTGAAATTATTGAACCATTACGTGAATTATACAAAGATGAAGTAAGAGAAATTGGTACTGCATTAGGATTACCTGATAAAATAGTACATAGACAACCATTCCCAGGACCGGGTCTTGCTGTACGTGTTCTTGGTGACATTACAAAAGAAAAACTCAGAATATGTAGAGAAGCTAATGCAATTCTTACAAAATACGTGGAAAAAGAAGGGCTAGACAAAGATTTATGGCAATATTTTGTTGTTTTAACCAATAGTAAAGTAACTGGAGTTAAAGGTGATCAAAGAGACTTTGGTTATTTAGTAGTAATACGTATGGTTCAGTCATTTGATGCTATGACAGCAAATGTACCAGACATACCATGGAATTTCCTACATACAGTTTCACAGGAAATAACAGCAGAAGTTCCTGAAATAACCCATGTATCTCTATCCTTAAGTAACAAACCACCTAGCACTATCGAATTTGAATAGTGGATTCCCATCTTACTCTTTTTTTAAACTTTTTTTCAATTATATAATGGAGATTATATCTATGCACCATTTAACATCAAAATTAATTGTTTATAAAAATATTTCTAACAATAGTATATTATACAAACTATCCCAATTATTTAAACAATATGAAACTGGAGATTATGATAAAGAAACATTAATAGAAGATATCTATGTACAAATTAATAGACTATTAAGTATTGCAACAGAATATGGATTTAATAAGAATTTATGGCATAATTATTTATCATTTTTATTAGCTACTGTTGAAAACCCATTTACTCTTGTATCCGAAAAAGTTGGATCACATGAGGGATCAGTTAATCAATTTGCAAAGAATGATTTCAAAATATTCAAAGAATTATTCGATTATGATTTTGAAGATATTGAACATGACTTAAACATAAATTGTTTTAGTATTATTGAAGATTATCATGCGATAATAAAAAAAGATCAATTTTATAATAAAGAGGTTAGTCTTAAAATACAAGAACTTAGCGAAAATATTGAGAATACCAAAAATACAGATGAACTTTATAATGTTATAACCAATTTTTATAAAAAATATGGCGTTGGAAAATTTGGATTGAATAGAGCATTTAGAATATCACATAATCCTGAATCAGAGTTTCTTATTCCTATTACTTCATTAGATGATGTTACACTTGATGATTTGGTAGGTTATGAAATACAAAAAGAACAGTTAATAAATAATACAGAATCATTTATTAATGGTAACAAAGCCAACAATGTACTCTTATATGGTGATGCTGGAACAGGTAAGTCTACAAGTATCAAAGCAATTCTTAACCAATATTATCTTCAAGGACTTAGAATAATAGAAATTTACAAACATGAAGCAAAATATCTTAATAAAATAATCTCACAAATTAAAAATCGTAACTATCGCTTTGTTATATACATGGATGATTTATCTTTTGAAGAATCTGAGAGTGAATATAAATTTTTAAAAGCTTTGATTGAAGGTGGTTTAGAAACTAATCCAGATAATATTTTAATTTATGCAACTTCTAACAGAAGACATCTTATCCGTGAAACTTGGGATGAAAGAAGAAGTGATAGTGACTCTGGTGATATGTACCGAAATGATACTATACGTGAAAAATTATCTTTAGTTGACCGTTTTGGAGTTACTATTGGATATTATAAACCTAGCGTTAAAGAATATTTCAATATTGTTAAAGTATTAGCTAGTAAAGAACCTAAAATTAATAAAACAGATGAAGAATTAGAAGAAGGCGCTAATGTATGGTTAAGAACTCATGGAGGACCTTCTGGACGTACAGCACAACAGTATATAAATTATTTAGTGGGTAATGATTCATAATCCTTTTTATTTTATTTTTAACTAATAAGATTTATTTTTCTTTTTTTTGACAAAAATCAACCAAATATTCAAGTTTTAAAGATGTTTAATGAGAAAAAAATTTTTAGGTATACCAAAACCTTTATATACTCCAAAGTACAACATTCAATTGACTAAGAAATTTAGGTAATCCTAAACTCTTATACCTAAAAAAATTAGTCCGAGTTTAATAAAGACATGAAAAAAAAAATTAAAAGAAATCGATAAAAAAACTATTACTCCTACAAAAAAAAATCATTAAACACATGAAAAAAATAGTTTAAACATATTAAATCACCTATTAAAAAGACGATTCTTTTAAAAAGTCTAAAACTCACCACTCCTTATTAAAAACATAATATAACTTGTAGAAAAAAAAGAAGATAAAAAAAACTCCCTAATAAAAAGCTCAGAAATGAGTAAACTATTTTCTTTTTTGCAACAATCTTTTTTTATTATTATTTATTCAAATATATCCAAGGTAAATCTTCTTATTTTAACAAAGTAATCTAAGTAATTAATAATCTCTTTAAGTTATATATTATCAAAAATCCATATATATAATATAATAATTTCAATGTAACTATTTAAGGAGGTTAATTATATGATTAAAAGCAAATACGCATATTTAAAAACTATTACCAAACAGTTGTACAATATGAAATCTACTAAAATATCCAAAGAATTAGATGGTACAACACCTCCTTCTGTATTTATTGGTAGTTACAATTATCCAAAAGTATTTGCAGGACCTTTACTTAGTCCCAGTTATGAAGATTCTAGTATTATGGATCAACCTGAAAGATGGGTTTCTAGTGACACAACACAACAAGATATAATAAGTTATAGGCTTAGTTTAGTTCGTGGAAAACAAACTATAGGCATACAAGACTTAGAAAATAATTATGTTGAAAAACTACAAGAAATATCAATGGCATCACAATCTATTATGAGTGAAGCAGAATTTAATAAAAAACCTGTTGGAATGAATTTTGGAGCAGAGAATGCACCTCATGGTCCTAGTGCAATACTTAAAAAATTTGATATTGATAATGTAAAATGGGATCATCAACTTGAAAAAACATATTATGATACTGACTTAAAAGCAGGAGATGCTGTTGAAATATTACACGAAAAAAATGTACCTTTTTCACAGATTCAAAAAGCATTTTCAGTGGGAACAATGGGTATTAAAAAGAATAGGAAACTTGTACCTACTAGATGGTCAATTACAGCAATAGATACAACAATTGCAGATAGATTACTTGATCAAGTTAAATATTATCCTACTGTTGAAAATTATAGAGTATATGAATTTTCAAGTTTGAACAATTATTATGCAATTTTAGAAATACCTACACCATGGCAATATGAATGGACTGAAGCATTTATTAATGCAAATGGACAAGGTACTATGATATTTTCAGATTATGAACATAATAAGGGTAAAAAAGAGTATTCACGTGTTGGTGGATGTTATTATACTGCTAAAATGGCAATACTTGAACAGTTAGAAAGAGATAAAAAACAGGCAGGATGCTTTGTTTTTAGAGAAGCTAATGAAGAGTACATTCCTTTAGGTGTATTTAATGTTAGAGAAAATATTAGGCATGCTGTTAGTCAAAATCCTAAAGAATTTGAAACTTTACAAAATGCTTTAGATTATATTGATTCAAAATTAACTCTTACAATTCAAGATTTTAGAAATGCTGATAATCTCATAAATGAAGTAATACAAGGAAGACAAACAACACTTGATATGTATTTTTAGGGATAATATGTTAAAATTAAAATATAAAAAAATACCTGATGAATCTGTTAAAGCTATGAAAGAAGCAGTTGATTCAAATCATGATTATTATAATGATGCAATAACAGAAATTCAAAAAATTTTCCATTCGAATGAAACACATATATTAAACAGTGCAAACAGTTGTATTTTTACTATTGTTGAAGCAATACCTGAACCCATTTTGATAACTGATGAAGGTGGATGGAATGGAATTGAAAGATCTGCTAGAATATTAAATAAAAATATTTTAAAAATGAAAACTAATCTTGGAATTATTGATGTTAGTGAATTAGATAAATTTCTTAGTGAAAATGATGTAGGCTCTCTGTTTATAACTAGTTTTTCAGGTTATACTGCTAAACAAGATGTAGCTAAAATACATGAAATATGTCAAATTCATGACGTTCTTTTAATTATTGATATTTCTGGTTCAATAGGTGATGAAGAATTATCCAATGTTAAATATGCTGATGTTCAAATTTCATCTACTGGTAGTCCCAAGATTGTTAACATAAGAAATGGTGGATTTATTAACAATATATCCCAAAAAATTAAATTCAACAATCATTTATTGAAATCTCTAAAAGCAGATAATATCACGTGTGCAGGAATAGCTGCCACAATTCATAATTCAAATGAAGTTTATGCAAAAACACTTAATGCAAATATGTATCTTAAAGAAAAATTAGTAGCTGAACTAAAAAATGATTCAATACATAATGTGATACATGGCAATAGTTTAGGAATAAACATAATAATAAGTGAAGAAAGTAAAAGTAAAGCAAAAAAATTAGCTTATATAATAAGAAATGAAATAAACATAAAAAATAATAAAAGTATAATAACCACAGGACCTAACTATAATCGAATAAAAAGACCCTGCGTATGTATTGAAACAAAAAATATTGATATAGATGATTTAACTAAAGAAAATATGGATAAACTTGTTGAAATAATAATAAAATCAATTAAAAACAATGCGGAGGAAAATAATTAATTTTCCAAAGTCAAAAGTGCTATTTTCTCATTTAGATAATCTACAATATCCACATTTTCTTTAATATGATAAGCATTTCTAATTTGTTCTTCATCAAAATCTTCAAGTAAATCATCATTTTGTGTATTCAATAAATCACTTATCTTATTTATTTGTTCTTCAGATGAATTTATGAATACAACTGTAATATTTCCTTTTTCTTTGATTCCCAATAACTTTAAAGCTTCAGATATTTGTTTTTGTGCAGATAATCTGACACATATTTCCAATCCTTTATCATTTGCAAAGTTAGTTTCTTCATCAAATGATTTTATTGCTTGAGATATCCCTTGCTTTAAATGATTAGTACCACATATATAATCCGTATCCATTAATTGGATGATAGAATCATCTTTTAAAGAAGTTATTTCATCCACTTGCTTTAAAAAGGAGGATATGTTAGTTATTGTATTATCTGAATATGTATGAACCTCAATATTGTATCTATTTAATAATTGTTCTTGTAAATCATCCATTGTTCATCCTCTTTTCATCAGTTAATAACTTATTTACACCTTTAAAATATGCCTCTACACTGGCCAGAACTACGTCTGGTTGAGTACTTCTAGCTGTTACAACATTGTTTCCGTTTTTGAGTTTTACTACCACATCAATTAGAGCATCCGGTCCACCTGTTATTGCATCTACATGGTATTCTTCTAAAGTTATGTTTGCTACATCAGATATACTTTTTCTAATTGCAGCTAAAGCTGCATCTACTGGACCTACACCTACGCCAGCAGTTATTATTTCACGATTATTTAAGGTTACACGTACTGACGCTGTTGGTGTTACAGTATTTCCAGATACGGTTGTGTATTCTTCAAGCACTAATGAATTTTCTGGATTTATATGTAATATATCATCAGTTATTGCTTGTAAATCCACATCTGTAACCGTTTTTCCCATGTCAGATAAAGCTTTAATTCTTTCAAATATTCTGTTTAATTCATCATCGGTTACTTCTTGATTTGTTTCTTTAAGTTTTTCACTTATCATATGTTTTCCAACATGTTTTCCTAGTACAAATCTTCTCCTATGACCCACTATCTCAGGTTTTATTGGTTCATATGTTTCTGTTTTCTTAAGTACACCATCAGAATGTATTCCAGATTCATGTGCAAACGCATTTTGACCTACAATAGCTTTATTTGATTGTAATGTTACTCCAGATATTCTTTCTACCAACTGTGATATTTCATAGAATAATCTTGTGTTTAATCCTGTTTTAACATTATATAATGATTCTATAGTCATCACTAATTCTTCTAAAGAAGCATTACCTGCTCTTTCACCTAAACCATTTACAGTTACATGAGCTTGTGAAGCTCCTCCACGAATTCCTTCGAGTGTATTGGCTACTGCTAATCCAAAGTCATTATGACAATGAACACTTAATGGTACATTGAAAGCAGATAATTCTTTATAAAAGTTATATGACCTTTCAGGTGTTAAAATTCCTACAGTATCACATGCACATATTCTATCTGCACCTGCAGATATAGTTAGGTTATACAAATGTTTTAAATCTTCCATTTTTGTTCTAGTTGCATCTTCAGTTGATAATTCAACAATTAAGCCATGACTTTTAGCATATTCTGTTGCTTCAACAGCCATCTTTTCAACTTGATCTCTTGTTTTACGTAATTTATATTCTATATGTAAATCAGAGGATGGTATTACAAGATGGATACTATCTACATCACAATCCAATGCAGCATCAATATCTACTTTAACTGGACGAGCAAAACTACATATTTCTGCATTTAAATTATTTTCAGTAATTGTTTTAATACTTTTTTGTTCATCCTTAGATGTTATCGCTGAACCTGCTTCTATGACATCTACTCCAAGTTCATCTAATTTTAAAGCTATTTTAAGTTTTTCATCAGAAGTTATTAATACTCCTGGAGTTTGTTCTCCATCCCTTAATGTAGTATCCAATATTCTTAAATTTTCTAACATTTATATCACCCCTTTTTAATTAAAACTGTTATTATACGAGTTAAACTTTTATGCATCCTTATACTGTGTTGTTGAATAATCTGTAAATCCGTTCCTTTGATTACTTCATATAAATCAATATAATGTGGACTTGCCATACAAATATAACCATTTAATTTTAAATGTTTGGAAATAGCAATTAATGCTTCATTATATAATTGCTTAGTATCATCCCCACCTAAAGTAGTAGAAATTCCATATGGAGGATCCATTGCCACAGCATCAACAACTTCATCAAATTCTAATTTTCTAACATCCTCCCACATGATATTAAAATTAGTAATACCTTCATGAGCTAAATTTAATTTAGTTCCTTCGACCATGTGTTTTTCAATATCTGAACCAATGATTGTGGTATTTCTTAATCCAGCTTCAATAAGAATACCACCCGTTCCACAAAATGGATCAAGAACAACGTCATGTTCATGAACATGTGCTAAATTAACCATACAACAAGCTAATTTAGGACTCATGGAACCTGGATGGAAATAAGGACGTTTGTGTGGTTTGGTGTCAAAGAAATGTTTTTTATCTTGTTTTATAATCAAACTAGTAATCATGATTTTATTATATTTGACTGTTGATACTTCTTTATGTTCATTGACAACCTGAACTGGGTCCGTAAATACTAATTTAATAGTATATTCTGCATTTTCCAAGGACACTAATTGTTGTGATGTTTTTTTAATATAAGCCCCAATTGTTCGCTCAAGAGAATTCCTATGAACACTACCCTGATTCATTTTTTTAACACGTACTTTGAATGAACCTTTAACAAATTCTTTCCAATCAATAGTTTCAACAGCTTTTTCTAACTCATCAGGTGTTGTTTTTTCAATTGTTTGTAGTATTTCATGAGAATAAGATAAATGTGAACCTAATTCAACAATATCATCTATTCCTGCATCTACTTCTAGCTGAATTAAACCCAAATATTCTTCAATAATTTCATAATTAATATCTAATGTTTCAAGACGTGCTATCAATTCAGCTTTTGGTAATGTTTCATTTTCTTGAGATAATATTACCGTGATTTCCATATATTTTTCAATCTCCTTATTCCTATTTTTGGCACTAATTTAAATAATAAACCTGTTTTTACTAACTGCTTTAAAAGTGGTATCTGAGTATCCATATCACCATATTCAGATATTATTTGATCAACATGATATTCCTTTAATTGTTGGAACATATAATTAAAATCATCAGTAGTCATGTCAGTCATTATATTTTGTACATTACTTTGTGCTCTGAATTCAGAACCATATTTTTTATAATATTCTTTTTCATATTCCTTCAAATAAGAATTATCTTCTTCTTCAAATACTTTGTTTGAATATGTTTTAGCTATTTCAGCACAATTAAATCCGACAATTAAACCACCACCAGTTGTTGGTTTAACTTGACTTGCACAATCACCCAACAAAATAGTGTTGTTATATACAATCTTTTTCTTATGATTAAATTTTGGAATATGACCAAAATGTTTTTTAATTATTTTTGAATCTTTGGACAAATAATTAGTTAATATTTTATCTGCATCTTTATAATTTCCATTTGTAAATAAACCTACTCTTTGAGTATTTTCAGTTACAGGTATTTTCCATAAAAATCCGGGTAAAATAGATTCATTTAATTCAACATTTAAAAAGTTTTGTTCATTATTAATTTTTTCAACAGTATACTGAATTGCAGTGAAATATTCATCTTTCTGATTATCATTCATTTTTGCAGATGTTAAAGAATTTGGACCAGATGCTACTGCTATAATAGAAGATGATACTGTTTCATCTGAAGTGGATATTGTAGTATTTTTTAAATCCACATTGGTAACTTTAGAATTTAAGTTTACATCAACACCACTATCTATAGCTCTATTTAACAAATAGTTATCATAATTAATCCTATCTAAAACATATGCTACATCTTCATTTTTCATTACTTTAATTGTTGTATTATCAGGTGATGAAAGATAAGCTCCTCTAATCTTATTTAATATGTATTCATGAGGTAAATTTTTTGTCTCATCAATATGGGTTGAAACAAGTCCAGCACATTGCAAAGGTTGACCTATTTTACTTTTTTTATCATAAATTGCTACATCATATCCTAACTTGGCCATTTTATAAGCATAAGTAGATCCAATAGGTCCTCCCCCAACAACAACAATATCATAATACTTCATTAATATACCTCATTTTAATTAGTTCTAAAAAAGCATCAAATTTAAATAACATGATTATTTATTATATTTTTTAAACATTTCCTGATGTCTTTTAAATACTTCTTCTTTTGAAGGCTGTTTTCTACTATAATCTTTTTTTGTATTTTCCCATTTCTCTTTATAACCTTTATGTTTAGGTTCATAATTCTCATTTACATAAGATTCTTCAACATCAAAGTAATAACCATTATCATCATGCTTATTATATCCATTATCTGGATTATATTGTGTTCCATAATTCTGTTCATTCATACCTTCTTGTGGATAATTAGGATGTTGATTAGAGTATCCTTGAACAAGTCTTTGATTTTGATAATTCATATTCGGTGGGACTTGATTTGGATAACCTGAATTAGGAGGATAATTATTATAATTTGGATTATATCCTTGACCATTTAAACGGTTAAATATTATTTCTTCGATTTCTTTAGGTTTAGGAATACCATATAAAACTGTTTCAGAGTTATCATTAGCTCCGTAAATAATGATATCACCAACATTAAAAATTCTCTCCATAATAGATTGAGAAATATCCAAATCTTGAATCTTATTATACGACATCATAATTTTTTCCTTATTAAACCAACCTCTCTGAATTACAATACGAGAATCTGTTAAAACATAAAGCGTATTATCCCATTCAAA
>AUXO013142044.1_pt1 | contig 10444 bp, 8 predicted proteins | sample 768731 | NCBI WGS metagenome assembly AUXO01 (sample SAMN02715735, study PRJNA202380) | gut metagenome | biome: sheep rumen | host: Ovis aries | place: New Zealand: Palmerston North | reverse complement strand
GGATTAGGATTAAAAGAAGCTAAAGATTTAGTTGATGGAGCTCCTAAGACAGTTAAAGAAAATGTAGCTAAAGAAGAAGCTGAAGATTTAAAAGCTAAATTCGAAGAAGTTGGAGCAGTTATAGAACTACAATAATTTAATAAATAATATTATCAGAGTGCAATTTTAATATATTAAAATTGTGCTCTTTTTATTGTTTCCTATTGATTTTCTTGGAAAAATATAGTAAAATAAAATAGAAGAATTCAAAAGAAGGGAGACTTCAATTATGCCAGAAGAAAAAATAGAAAGTAATATAGATATAAAAGGAACTCTTAAAAAATTTGTTGAGGCAGAAGAACCAGAACTAGAACAAAAAGAAGCTATTATGAAATATGAAGAACATAAAAAGGAAAGACGAAGAAAGAAATATTCTAGTGATGATGATATCGAGGATAATACTGAAGAAAAAGAACATTTAAATAGAGTTAAACAAGAACTTCTAGCATCACTTAAAAGAGTAGAAGAGATGGAAAAAGAAGTATTTAATGAAAAAGATGTTGAAATGAAGTCTAAAATAAAAGTAAATAAGAAAAATAATGCTGGTAAAGCTAATCAACAATCAAAAGGACAGATAGAAAATGTTCAAAAATTGAATGAACAACAAAAGGAAAGAGAGTAAGAAAAAATGAATTCAATTATAGGAGAGATATTTAAAAGCTCCAAATTTAATGATTTGATTAAAAATTTAGAAAATAAAAAAAGCCCGATAGAAATATCGGGTTTAACTGACGTGGGAGAAAGTTTAATATTATCATGTATAAATGAAAATATAAAAAGACCTATAGTAGTTATTACATATAATGAAATACAGGCAAGAAAACTAGTAGAAAATTTAAAATACTTTTCTGATAAAGTGGAATTTTTCCCTAAAAAAGAAATACTTACTTATGATTATATTGCTGAAAGTAAGAATTTACCTTATGAAAGAATAAATATTTTAAATGATATTTACGAGAACAAGAATAAAATAATAGTAACTACAATTGAAGCTGTAATGCAAAAAATGATATCTAAAGATACTTTATATAAAAATACTTTGAATTTTAAAGTTGGAGATAGATGTAATATAGAAGAAATAAAGCAAAAGTTAGTTGATTTAGGATATATAAGATATGAATTAATTGATGGTAGAGGAGAATTTAGTATTAGAGGAGGAATAATTGATATTTCAATAGATGAAAATCAAGGCGTAAGAATAGAACTTTGGGGAGATGAAGTAGACTCTATTAGATATTTTAATATTGTAAGTCAAAGATCAACTATTCAAATAGATAATATTAAAATATATCCTGCTCATGAATATATACTAGAATTACCTATTGATGAAGTGTGTAATAATATAGAAAAAACTGTTTATGAAGGAAAAAAATTAGAAACAGTTCAAAAAGATATTGAAGAAATAAAAAATGGAAGTTTTATTAGTAAAATTGATAGATATTTTAATTGTTTTTATAATAACCAGGAGACATTTTTAGATTATTTTAATGATAATTATATACTATTTGTTGATGAGCAAAATAAAATAAAATCAAGAAGAGAAAACATTATAAATGATACAGAAAGTCTTATTAAATCTTTGATAGAAAAAGAGAAAATAGTTCCTGAAGGTATAAGGAATATTCTAGACTCAAAAGATATTTATGATGTAATAGGAAAAAAGCAAATAGTATATCTAGAAAAATTGAACACTATACAAAAGTCTAATATAGAAAAATATACATTTAATTTTAGACAAATAAATTACTATAAAACAGGTATGGATCTATTTATATCTGATATAAAAAACTTTGTAAAAGATGGAAAAAAAATATATATACTTGTAGATATGAAGGAAAAAATAAAAAAAGTAGAAAAATTATTACAAGAAAATAACATACTTACAAGAATAGAAGAAGATTTAAATAAGAGTATTATAAATCAAAATGCTGTTGTTATAACAGTTGGGAATTTATCAGAAGGATTTGAAAACTATGAACTTGGGCAAATTGTAATTGTAGCAAATGAACTAGTATCAAGTGAAAGAAGAATAAGAAAGCATAAAAGAGAAGATTTTAAACAGGGAGAAAAAGTCGTATTTGCTGATTTAAAGGTAGGAGATTATGTTGTACATAAAAATTATGGAATTGGTATATATATTGGAGTAAATACAATTACTGCAGATGGAACTACAAAAGATTATATAAAAATAAAATATCAAGGTGATGATATTTTATATATTCCAACAAATGCTTTGGATAATATTAGAAAATATATTGGGGCAGAAGAAGCTGGACTTAAACTAAATAGACTTGGAAGTAAAGATTGGGAAAAAACTAAAACTAGAGTAAAAAATAATTTAAGAGCTGTAGCTAAAGAGTTGATTGAGCTATATGCAAAAAGAGAAAAATCAAGAGGATATGCATTTAGTCCAGATACAGAATGGCAAAAAGAATTTGAAGGAAAATTTCCTTATGTAGAAACAGATGATCAATTACGCTGCATAGAAGAAGTAAAACATGATATGGAAAGTGAAAAGCCTATGGACAGGTTACTTTGTGGTGATGTTGGATATGGAAAAACTGAAGTTGCAATAAGAGGAGCATTTAAATCTGTAATGGATCAAAAACAAGTTGCATATTTAGTTCCAACAACAGTATTAGCTAAGCAACAATATGAGACATTTAAAGAAAGAATGAGAGATTATCCTATTAAAGTCGAATTACTTAATAGATTCAGGACAACCAAAGATCAAAATCGAATTATACGTGATTTAAAATTAGGAAATATAGATATAGTAGTTGGAACACATAAATTACTTGGAAAGAATATTGAATTTAAAGATTTAGGACTATTAATTATAGATGAAGAACATAGATTTGGAGTTAAAGCAAAAGAAAAAATAAAAGAATATAAAGCTAATATTGATGTTCTTACTATGACAGCAACTCCTATTCCTAGGACTCTTCATATGTCTGTTGTTGGTGTAAGAGATATGTCTGTAATATATGAACCACCTCAAAATAGGAAACCAGTTCAGACATATGTTTTAGAATATGATATGGAAGTTGTTAGAGAAGCTATTATTAAAGAGATTGAAAGAGAAGGACAAGTTTTTTATATATACAACAAAGTAGAGGATATAGAAAAGAAAGCAGACGAAATATCAAGATTAGTTCCAGAAGCAAGAGTTAGTTTTGCACATGGAAGAATGACAGGAAATGAAATAGAAGACATAATGGAAGAATTTGTTGAAGGAAATACAAATGTACTTGTTTGTACTACAATATTAGAATCAGGGATTGATATTCCGAATGCAAATACAATTATTGTAGAAAATGCTGATAGAATGGGATTAGCTCAACTTTATCAAATAAGAGGAAGAGTAGGTAGAGCAGAGAGACAAGGATACGCATATATTACTTATAAAAAGGATAAAGCTTTAGCTGAAGAAGCGGACAAAAGGCTAAAGGCAATAAAAGAATTTACTGAGTTTGGATCTGGGTTTAAAATTGCTATGAGGGATTTAGAAATTAGAGGAGCAGGAAGTTTAGTTGGAGAGATTCAACATGGGCATTTAGAAGAAGTTGGATATGACACATATTGTAAATTATTAGATGAAGTTATAAAAGAAGAACAAGGAATAGAGGTAAAGCCTGAGATAAATGTTCAAATAGACTTAAATGTTACAAGTTTTATTCCAGAAGAATATATATCAGATTCAAATCAGAAGATTGAAATATATCAAGACATTGCTTTATGTAGAAATGAAAATGATATTCAAGATGTAATAGATGAATTAATAGATAGATTTGGTGATATTCCAAGTGATGTAGAAAAATTATTTGAAATTTCAAGAATAAAGCAAAAGGCAAAAATTCTTGGAGTTGAAAAAATAGCCAGTAGAAAAGGAAGTATTGTTTTTACATATGATAATGATATGTTTAATCCTGAAATTGTGGATAGAATGGTAAAAATCTATGGAAACAGAATTAGATTTTCACCTGGACTAAAACCAATTATAACATTAAAAATATTAGATGATGATGAAAAAACAATATTAAAAGAAACAAAAGAATTTTTAAAAAAATAAAAAGTATATTTACAAAATCGGCAATAATTGATATGATATTTATCAAGGAGGAAATTATGAAAGAAGAAAAAGATTTAGATAAATTAGAAGAAGAAATTAATAAAACAAAAGAACTTAATGATAAAGTATTGGGAACAAAAAGTGATGGAGCAGAATTTATAATAGGAGTAATACTACTTGCTGCAGGACTATTTATGCTTAGTAAGAAAGTTGTTGTAACAACTGGATGGGGATGGGGAATGTGGACAATAGGAAGCTTTAGTATAAATTCTGGAACTGTTGTCATTCCTTTAATAATAAGCATTATATGGTATGTAGTTAGTCCAAAATCAAAATTTGCTAAATTATTTATTTGGATAAGTGTAATATTCATTATTTTAAGTATAATAATGAGTGTTAGTCTTTATTTTACTTCTACATCATTATTTGATTATATATTGATAATAGGAATGTGTTCTATTGGATTAGGATTAATATTAAGAACTCTATTCAAACAAAAGAATTAAAAATAAAAAAACTCATAATTTATGAGTTTTTTTATTTACAAGAAATTCACAAATGAATTTATAAAAAGTATTGAAAAAAAATAAGAAATATTGTAAAATATAAATATATAAAATCGAAAAGGAAGAATTTGAATGAAGAAATTGTTAATTAGAGTAAGGACATCTTTAAAATTTATTATTTTAATATCCTTTGCGACTTTTTTAATATTAGGAGCAGTAGCATTAATATATAAACCAATTTATAGTGTGTATTTTGATGGAAATTTAATTGGTTATTGTGCAGATAAAGCAAAATTGCAAAAACAAGTAAGTGACTATGTGGAAAATGGAAATGAAGATAACAGCAATTTAGCTTATGTATCAGTAGACCATATGCCTACATATAAATTGTGTTTACTTAAGAGAGATGTAAAAACCAGTGATGAAGAAATATTTGAAAAAATAAAGAATGCAGGAACTTCATATTACAAATATTTTGCTGTATTAGATGGAGAAGAAGAAAAAGCATATGTTAGTACATATGAAGAAGCAGAGGAAATATTAAATGAATTAAAGAAAAAGAATAGCAATAATATTAAAGATATATCAATAGCTGAAAAATATGAAACTGAATTAAAAAAATTTACAACAGCAAAAGAAGCTGTTTCAAACTTATATGAAGAGAAAGTTATTGTAGTTGCTAAAACAACTAGTAGAGGATCAAACTCAACTAGAAGTTCAGGATATAGTGGTGTACTTACAGCAAGTTCAGGATTATCAAGAGGATATGTTGATATAGGAATAACATTAATAAAGCCAATTACTGGAGTAATAACTTCAAGATTTGGTGCTATTAGTTCAATTAGATCAGGACCACATACTGGACTAGATATTGGAGCACCAATGGGAACAACTATAAAGGCAGCTGCTTCTGGTACAGTTACTTATTCTGGATGGAAAACAGGTGGATATGGAAATTTAGTTGTAATTTCTCATGGAAATGGTGTACAAACCTACTATGCACACTGCAGCAAAAGATATGTTTCAGTTGGGGATAAAGTTTCACAAGGAGATAAAATTGCTGCTGTTGGATCAACAGGAAATTCAACTGGACCACATTTACATTTAGAAGTAAAAGTAAATGGTGTTGCATATAATCCACAAAAATATGTTTATTAAATTTATAATATTAATAAAAATAAAGAGGAATAATGAACAATATACTAAAATAATGTTCAATTAATCCTCTTTATTTAGTTTATTTAAATTTTTTAAAATATTTTCAGTTGTCTTACTTTTATCGAACTTCCAAACAAGTAAGATAATTAAACCTACAAGAGCAAATGTTATAGAATAAACAGTAGCAGCCATTTTCCAGTTAGCGATAGCAATATTTTCACCTGCTAAAGTAGAAGATATTATAGAAGGGAATCTAGCAAGTGAAGATATTAATATAAATCTCATCGGATTTATTGGTAAAATACAACCTAAATAAATAAGAAGATCCTTAGGTGTTCCTGGAATTAAAAATAACAAAAACATTATATATTCTATATTTTTTGCATTTTTAAATATTTTACTATTTTCTATTTTATCTATTTGTTCTTTACTGGAAAAATCATATATAAAGCTTCTACCAAAAATTTTTACTAATATATATATTAAAATAGAGGAAATTAAAACTGATGTCATTATTAAAACTGTACCCCAGAATCCACCATAACACATTCCTGCTAATATTTCTAAAGGTTCACCAGGCAAAATAAATAAAAATATTTGTGCAATCTGAAGTGCTAAAAAAATAAATATTCCAGCTATGCCAGCGTTTTGTATCTTATTTTTAAATTCAATTTGTCCATTCGGAGTTGCAAGATTTTTAATAGTTGGAAATAGGTATAAAGCTATTCCAATAAATATTAAAATAGTGCATATTGCTATAATTATTTTTATAATTTTTACTTTTTTATTCATTTTCTTCATTCTTTCAATCTATATTATATTACAACTAAATATATTATTTTGATTTATATTTTACAAATATTATATATTACTTTTTCAAATTATGCAATTAAAAATAAAAATGTTGAAAAAAATAAGATAATTAGTTGTATTTTACATAAAAAGGTGATATAATTATGTCGATTAATCCTAAATACTGGATTAATTTCATGTTAAGAATATTTCGTATGAAATATTCTGGTATATTGTAAAGGGTAGAAACCGGCCCATTACATTTTTTTCTTGAGACAAAAAATAAAGAGACAGGAGGAGAAATTTTATGTTAGAGTTAATTGTATTTTTTGTCGGAATTTTGGGTATTATGTATGCTGCCTTCAACTATGTGAAAATTAAAAACATGGAAGAAGGAACAGAACGGATGTCTGAAATTGCAAGTGCCATTAGGGAAGGTTCTGATACATTCCTTATGGAAGAGTACAAGGTACTAATTGTTGCAATCATAGTTGTAACATTGGTTCTGGGAATCTTTATTCAGTATTCAAGTGCTGTAGCATTTATCATCGGAACGATTATGAGTGGTGCAGTAGGATTATTTGGAATGAAGGCTTCAACACTTGCGAATGTTCGAGTTGCCAACACTGCATTGAATACTAAAAACATTGGAAAGACGACTAAAGTTGCATTACGTGGTGGTTCCGTAATGGGAATTAGTGTAAGTGCAGCTGCTCTTGTAGGACTTGTCATTGTTGTTAGGTTATTCAGAGGACAGTTACAGAATTTAGGTACTGTTACTAACTGGTGTGGGATTAGCTTTGAGCCATTTTCTATGACTTTAAGTTCCTATGCCTTAGGCTGTTCATTAATTGCAATGTTCAACCGTGTTGGTGGTGGTATTTATACCAAAGCCGCTGATATGGGAGCTGATCTGGTTGGAAAGAATGAGGAAAACATCCCTGAGGATGATCCTCGAAATCCTGCAGTAATTGCTGACTGCGTCGGTGATAATGTAGGAGACACAGCAGGACTTGGTTCAGACCTTTTGGAAAGCTTTATGGGAGCAGTAGCAAGTTCTATTGTATTTATTGTTTACTTATACAGTAGATACAAGGTTATGGGACTTGAATTCTCAGAAAGCTTATTCCAGAAGTTATGGGTTTATCCAATTGTATTCACAGGTGTTGGATTGGCCTCATGTGTGTTAGGTCTTGTATATGTTTTTTCAAAACGAGATGGAGATGATCCTCATAAAGAACTTAACATGGCAACATGGATGGCTGCTGGAATTACAGCTGGTGTGAACCTTGTATTTACACTTTATTGGTTTAGAGGAGAATCATTTGGAGATTTACCATTTAGACTTGGTGCATTGTCTCCATTTGTAGCAGCTGTATTTGGTATTGTTGCAGGTATTTTAATTGGTATGATTGCAGAATATTATACTAGTTATGATTATTCACCTACCAAAAAGGTTGCTGATGCTTCGAAAGAAGGTCCCGCTCTTACAATTACTCAGGGAATGAGTGTTGGTATGAAATCAACCTTAGGATCTGTAATTGTAATTGGTGCAGCATTACTGCTTTCATATGGAGCTTGTGGAATCTTTGGAATCTCCATGGCAGCAGTAGGAATGCTGTCATTTGTTGGCGTCACAGTATCTGTTGATACATATGGACCAATTAGTGATAATGCAGGTGGTATTGCAGAAATGGCAGAGCTCGGTGATGATGTAAGAATGATCACTGATAAGCTGGATTCTGTTGGAAATACTACAGCAGCAATCGGTAAGGGATTTGCAATTGGATCTGCAGCATTTGCAGCAATATCACTAATGATGTCTTATATGTATGCTTTTTCACCAATTGAATCAGAAGTAATACTTAACCTTATGGATCCAATGGTTCTGGTTGGTATTACTATTGGTGGAGGAATTACATGGTATTTCTCAGGAATGCTTATTGAAGCAGTTGCAAAATCCGCTGAAAAGATGGTAGATGAAGTACGCCGTCAGTTTAGGGAAATTCCTGGTCTTAGACGGGGAGAAGCAAAACCGGATTACAAAAAGTGTATTGCAATTGCTACTAAAGGTGCTCTTGCTGAAATGAAGATGCCTGCTTTAATCTCGATTTTAGTACCAGTAGGATGTGGTTTTATTATGGGACCAAATTTTGTTGGTGGAATCTTGATGGGTGCAACATTTGCTGCAATTCTGCTTGCAATATACTGTGGTAATGCAGGTGGATCTTGGGATAACTCGAAAAAGCTTGTAGAAGCTCTTGGAAGAAAAGGTTCATTCATGCATATGGCTGCAGTAGTTGGCGATACAGTTGGAGATCCTTTAAAGGATACAGTTGGACCGTCGCTTGACATCTTAATTAAAATAATGAGTACGGTTTCGCTCATTATGGTATCTATTTTTGCTAAATTTAATCTTATTCAGTTCATTGTTGATCTGTTGAGTAAATAAATAGCTTAAAGGTTACCAAAAAAGGAATTCCAAATATAGGAATTCCTTTTTTATTTAAAATCATAATTATATTTGATCTTGCTTTTTTAAATCAAATTGATATTTTTGATCTTCAACTGCAGAAGTCAAAATAGGTATATTATTTTCATAAGTAACCATAAAAGTTTTTTCTGTTTTATCCGAATAAGTTAAGAATATATAACAGTCTCCTTGTTTATATAAATTTCTTTCTACTTTATATGTTCCTTCAACTGAAACTTCACTTGAAGTTATTGGATATATAGAATCTAAAAATGTTCCATCTTCATTTAGTTTTAATGTACTTCCAAAAGATAAATATGATGAACCAAATACTTTACTTAAATTTGTTATTATTTCACCTGTATTAGAATCAATTGCTTCATATGTTTTCCAAACTCCAAAAAATTCTTTATCATCTTTAGTATTTTTTTTATCTGTAGTTTTTTCGATAATTGTGTTTTCTGATTTTGTTGTATTTTCACTAATGATCTTTATATTATTTAATTTATTGTTTAAATTATATATATATATTGACATTATTATGATAATTATAATTGCAATAAATAAAAGAATATTAGAAATACTAGTATTGTTTCTATTTCTAGCTTCCATATATATCCTCCTTTTATAAAAAATTATTTTAAAAATTCATTTGTTACAATACCTTTTTTGTTACGTTCATTTTCAACCATATCAGATAACAAATCTTTAATTTCATAAGGTTTTTTAATTTCTTTTATAATAAATTCACCTTGTGTATTATCAGATGATGAAATATGAATATTTCCTACTCTAAATAGCCTTTGGAAAAAAGATTGTCTTACAGAAAAATCTGTAATTCTATATAATCTAACTTCCTCTTGAGTTCTTGAAAAAAATCCATAATCGATAATTAACTTTTCTTCTGTTAAAATGTATTTGGTAAAAGAAATAGGTAAACCAAAAATAGGTCTTTTTCTATCTTTCCAAATAATGTTACTCATAATAATTCTCCTTCCTAATTAAGGTATTGATAAATAGATTAACTAAAATATATGCTTTATACTCATATTATATAGTATTTTTTAAAATATTTCAATGGAAGTATATTAAACAAGTAAAAAATGTTATAATATATTTTATTTTATTTTGTTGAAGATGTATAAAAATTGAAAAAATATATTTATGGAATAAATAATCTAAGTATTGTTTAAATAAATTTTTTAGTATACTAATGTATGAAAATATAAAACATATAACATAAAAATAGAAAAAAAATACCATCTGTTTGAAAGATAGTATTTTAGACACCTTATGCAATTGTAAGATATTAATCAATTCACTATATAAATACTTAAAAAAATATGTAATGGAGCGGGATGCGAGAATCGAACTCGCGCGACCAGGTCGGAAGCATGGCATTCT
>AUXO011896831.1_pt1 | contig 10444 bp, 9 predicted proteins | sample 768731 | NCBI WGS metagenome assembly AUXO01 (sample SAMN02715735, study PRJNA202380) | gut metagenome | biome: sheep rumen | host: Ovis aries | place: New Zealand: Palmerston North | reverse complement strand
AGCAGAATGGAAAAGATGAACAGCAACCCCAATACAGAATATGCAAATGCTATTCTGAAAGCTGGCAAGGGCGAAAAACTGGATATTGACGATTCTGGTAATACTATCAATGTCGGCATCAAATTTGCTGCGTTGTCGAAAGTCCGTTCTATCGTGGTATCCAGCAAGAAAAGTGAAGAAGATTAAGGAGGATATATTATGCAGTATTCATTGAGAATCGGGGATGAAATTTTCCTGAAAGACGAAAAGGACAACGAAACTTTTACAGAATTTACCTACATGTCAAACAGCCTGAATAATGACATCAGAGAAAAGAATGTAAGTGCCAGAAATGAATTTACCTTTAAGGGAAATATCACTGACAACAATTATGTCATGCTGAAGAAAATTGCAGAATGGGCTATTTCCACATCTAATGTATACCGTGACATTGAAATCATTGTCATTGATGAGGCGAATAATGCCGAAGTAGAACTGCGCCATTTCAATTTTGACGAAGTTTTCTGCATTGACTATTCCGAAACTTACGGCGGAACTTCCGGCTCTGAAAACGGGGACACTTCCCCTCGTACATTTAAATTTTGACGAAGTTTTCTGCATTGACTATTCCGAAACTTACGGCGGAACTTCCGGCTCTGAAAACGGTGACACTTCCCCTCGTACATTTGAATTAAGCATGGCACAAAAGAAGCTGGGGACAAGAAAAGAAATCACCTGCACCAGCAATGACGATGACGAATAATTTTTCATGAAAATAGCAACGGTTCAGGAGTGCAGGAGAATTCCTGCATTCCTGAAATCCGTGAACTGAGGTTGATTATGAAAGTATCCGGATTTGAAGATTTATCAATAGAAGAATTTCAGTTTTCTGCTGGAATCAATCAGCACAGTATCTGCCAATTTAAGGCAACTATTGAGCAGAAAGATACCAGTCAGTATATTTCCATGGCTCGTGAACGGAAAAAGGTCAACGTCATGGATGAAAACAACAGCATTCTGATGAGCGGAATCGTGTATGAGGTGAATGCTTTTTTTGCAGAAATGTACAACGAAATTCAGGTCACTGTCATTTCAAGTTCCATCTATGCAGAAGAACGCTTTCCGGAAAAAAGGCGGATTTTTCAGGATACCACCAAAACCCCCAAAAAAATGCTGGATTATGTCAATGAAAATCAGTCCGTATCCTCTGCAAAATTCCAGATAAAGGGAAATTCCGGAAAGATGGAAAACCAGCTCCCCGAAATCTGGGTACAGGATTGCAGTATCAATGATTTCGCCTTTGTTCAGCATGTGTGCGCCGTGCATGAATGTGTTATCATTCCCGAACCCATGAATGACCTCATGAAAATCGGACAGCTTGGCGAAAAAAAAGAAACTTTGACATTCTGTGAAGAGTACGCAAAAACAGTATTTGATTTGCAAGGTAGTTTTCAAAAAGAAAATTCCGTGATTTCCTTTTCCACCCTGCAAAAAATTTCAATTGGGTCAATGGTGCAGTTTTCGGGCAGTGCTTCCTATGCATCCGCTTTGATGAGTTCCTCATTTTTCATCACGGAAATGAAGGCAATTGAAGAGCATGATTATCTTGTGTATACTTACACAGGAGTCATGAAAGTAGAATACTCCGATTATCTCCTGCAAATTCCTGATTTTATGACAGAAACCGCCCTCGTCACCAACAACAAGGACGATGACAAAAAAGGCAGAATTCAGGTCAATTTTGACGCATGCGAAGACGTGGGAGAAGAGAAAAATCGTTTCTGGGTTTCGTATCTGTCACCCTATGTGGGAGAACATCAAAACGGATTCATCATGCTTCCTGATTTAAATGACAGGGTTCAACTGCTGATTGGTTCGGGGAAATGTCAGGCGTTAGGCTCTGAACGGACGGCATCTATTCAGGAGGATTTCACAGACCCTGCTAAAAAATTCATGGTGATGGAAACAGACAAAATTACAGAATGGTCAGCTGAACAAATCGCTATTTCCAATCGGGAAAAAAGTGCTGTCATTCTGAAAGCTGATTCTGTCACCGTCAAACAGGATGACCGCTCCGCCGTTTTCGATACTGATACAATTGTCATTCAGAATGGAAATAAATCTTCTGTCACGTTGAAGAATGATAAAATCATCATCAAACAAAATCAGTGCTCCGTCACGCTGGATGAAAATATCACAGCCCAAAACAACAGCTCCAGTTTCCAGATGGAAAAAAGCAAAATCTCCATCAAACAGGGTGCAAGCTCTGTCACAATTGATAATTCCATTGCCCTGAAAACAGGCAGTTCCTCGGCAGTGCTGAAACCATCTGAAATGAATCTGAAATCTGGAAAATCTTCAATCGCACTGAAAGCCAGTGAAATGAGTCTCGGCTCTGTCAAAATCAATTTTCAGTCAGCATAATCACATATGGGAGGTGATACCTGATGATACATCAGAATGAATTGACTGAAACCCTGAAAAAATATGCTTCCATCACGGAAAATCCGCAGATATGGACAGATGTATTATCTGCCCTCGCAGACTATGAAACCAAAAAAATGCAGGAAATTTCACACAGCATTGAACAGCAACATTTCCTGAACCACAAAAAGAATTGGAAAATTCAAGTAGGATTGATGGATATGTGGGACAAAACCAAAACCAGAACCCTTCCGGAAGGTTTGCAGTTTGTCTCTTCCATAGATGAAAGCCCCTTGTATGCTTATCTTGACTGCCCCTATGAGGAGTTAAGTGCATGGTATCAGAAAGAATTTCACGGCTGTTATCAGTCGGAGAAAAAAGAAACTGTCCGGTTTTCCTATCAGCTTGTTCCTGAAATGGAATTATTGGAGGAAGAAGAAGCACTGAATCATTTTGCTAAATTTAATCATATTGATGTTCCCTTGATTTACAGCCCGTTTTTCCGCCGGCTTGTCAGAATCGATATCAATGCAGAAATGAGCGAAAAAGAAGCAGAAACTATTGATTTACAGCTTGAAAATTATCCGGAACTGAAAAGCATTCTCCGCCTGAATCACCGTGCTGTCTGGAATGTCCGTTTCAAAGAGGCTTCTGTTTCCGACAAAATGGAAACTTACCAGCGCACCCCTTTCCGGTATTGCCATTATTACCGCACGAATCCAGACGAATATATTGATTTCGACACCCCGAACCCCTCAGATTTTGATATTTTCATCAATAAAAACCGGATTGAAATTTATACCAATTATGAAAGGCTGGAAAATGTCAATCTTCTGGAAATTACCCCTCTGGAAATCCTGCCTCAGGGAATTTCATGGAATTTCTGCCATTTTGATAATATCATTCCGATTCCGAACAGAATCCGCACAAAATCTGACATTTTCGACATCACAGGAAGATTTCACTTTGAAAATGAAACATCCCTTAAATTGTCTGAAGTTCTCACCACGGAAGCCAGCGGAAATTATACACTTTGTGAATATCACCGTTCCGAAATGTATCCGGAATATCAGGATTTATTTAGAAATGGTCGTCCCTCTGCCAGCCAGAATGCACGAATTATCCGGCTGATTTTCGAAAAGGACAACAGCAATTTCTTCTATGACAAAGTTGTGATGATAACTCACTATCTGAATCAGCATTACCCTGAATTCTGCTGGAAAGGCGGATATTTGCAATGAAATATTACCTTTGGAACGATTACACCGAGGATAAAACCTACTGTCTGGAACTGATAATTTCCAATGACCAATATCAAGTAATTGACAATACAGTATTTATCAATCTGAGAACTTGCGGACTGATACAGCAGATTTTCTTTACTCCTGCTGATTCCTCGAAAATTTTCACCAATCAGGAACAATCCGCCTGTCTGGAATATTTTCAGACAGATGCAAAACAGGAATTCAATTTCATTTGTCACCTGCTGAAACGTCTGAATGATGTGAACGCTGTCAACAGCATGACATTCCATAAGCTGTTTTTCCGGAGTGCCGTTCTTTCAGGGCGGTACGGTGAAAATGCTTGTGAACAGTTCCGGAATTTGCAGGAACGGGAACAGGAAATTTTATTGTATTATCTTGTTTTGAAAGATGCAGACGAAAACCGTTTTCCGCTCCTGATTCAAGCAGTGAAAGATTTATTTGAAAAAGTCATTCCCTACTATGACGATTTTCAGAACGTCACGTACCTTTTCACAACAAGTCCGGAAACAGAATACAATCAGAAAGTTTTACAGCTTGCAGTGTTCTTTTTTCAGGAATTTTTTATCAATATTGAAATTGTCTGGAGTACACAGCCTATTTTCATCGGGGAAAGTACCATTCCGAGTATCATCCCCGAACACTATAATTTATTTTAAGGAGGATTTATGGAAAGACATATCGGAATTGATTTCGGAACGACAAATACAGTGGTTTCCTACCGTGATATGAACGGAAAAATTAAAAAAGTCACAGAATCCGGAAAATCAAGCGTCAAAACCGCAGTCTTTTTCAAAAGTGAAGATGATTATATCATCGGAGAAGATGCCCTTGCAAGAGGTGCAATCCATCCGCTGGCACTTGTGACAAACTTCAAGCCCAATATCAAGGGTGAAAAGTACGAAATCACCGCCGAAGACGGAACAACATTTTCCAAAAAACCAGTGGCAATTGCAAGAATGTTTCTCAATAAGCTGTTGAAAGACTACATTGAAACCCGCTTTTCCAAAAGGTTCAATGATGCGGAACTGACCGCAGAAGACAAAGTGGTTGTAACTGTTCCTGTTAAATTCAGTCCGGAAGAAAAGAAACTCATCAAAAAAGCAGCCAAAAAAGCAGGCTATCCCAATTTAAGTCTCTCTTTTGAGCCGACTGCCGCAGCCATTGCCATTTCGGAGGGTATCAGCGGAAGAGCCTTCACCGGAGATGACATCATCGCCGTGTATGATTTCGGGGGCGGAACATTTGATATTTCCGTTATTAAGAAACGTGAAAACGGAACACATAAAGCTTTGCGAAATGGTCAGAACGGCGACAAAAAGCTCGGCGGAAATGCCGTCACCAAACAAGTTATCAAAGACTTGCTTCTTGACCCTCTGGAAGAACATGGAATCATGCTTGACATAGAAACCGATATTACAGAAGAATTTGAATTTGATGAAGACGAATTCGGCGTTGCAAGTGAAACGGAATACCGAAAAAATTGGTATCAGGCAAAACAGCTTGCGGAAGACATCAAAACTGCCTTTTCAGAAGAAGATTGCCTCGAAGATGATTTCACCAATGAAAACTTTACTCTTTATGAAAAACCTGTAGATTTTTCGATTCACCTGACAAGGGAAGAATACCACAAATGCATTTTCCCCCTCATTGAACAAACCGTGGAACTCACAGATAAGACCATCTCAAAGACAGAAACTGAACATGGTGTGACTGTCAACAAAATCATTCTTGTTGGCGGAAGTTCCAAAATTTTGCTTGTCCGTGAACTCATGCGAAAAAAATTCACTTCCAAAGGAATTGAAGTCATTTCCAGTGATAAGCCATTCGACATGATTTCCATTGGTGCAATGATTCTCGGAGAAAAAAGCTCATCCATCAAGCCGGAGGAAGTCACCCCTGCACAGTATGGTATTGCTGAAAGAGAAGGTTTCCGCCTGAAATTTACCCCCCTGATTCTGGAAAATGTTCCTCTCCCTACCAGTGGAAAGAAGCGTTATCCGATTACAAGCGACATGCTGAAAAGTCATGAAATCAGCGTCCGGTTTTATGAAAAAGATGTTGCTGCTTACCCTGATGCAGAAATTATCAATCGTGACAATGGTCTGAATCTGATTGATGAATACAGCATTTCCATTCCGGAAAACTGCAATCCGGAAAATGCAGAAATTTCCTTCATCATTGAAGAAGATGGTACAATCCGCCTTGCGGTGGAATTCAGTGACGGAAATTTCAACTCCCTTTTGAAGATTAACGAAGTAATGGACGCAGAAAGTGATTTGGATTGATTATGAATACAAAAGTTGAATCCCTTTTTCAAAAATACCATATTTCTGGTATCAAAACCGGAATGGAACGACTGACTGAAAAATATATCCCTTCCATTCCGCCCCCCCCAGTCATAACCCTTAAAGCAAAAATTGAAAACTACATTGATGCCCTGCTGAAAAACCTCGAACCGCTCAAAGGCGCACTGCAAGACAGATTTATCCAAAGAATTACCAAAGACCTGAAAGAAATTGACACGGATGATGATGACATTGATGAAATTATGGGAGATATTCACAAGACCATCGAAGATAATATTTATGACTCTCTTTCAAGGGTCAAAAGAGAGCATATCCCCAAGCTGGAAAAATATTTACAACAGGCAGGATATCAGCCTGTTCCTGTCAAGATTGGCGACAATATCCATGACTTTGTTGAATATTTCTCTTCCACTTTTCCTGAACCAACATTTTCCGCTTCACAGTGGGATAAAATTAAAGCGATTGACACTAAGCCATATCAGAAAAAATACACCAGCACAGATGATGATGAAGAGGTTCTCAAACTGCGTGGTTCTTGTGTCTACTATACCAAGAAAGGGAAATAATATGGATACTGCTTTATTGATTATTCTTTTGATTGCCGTGGCTGGTGACATTGGTTTCACAGCATGGCATGCCAAGGGCTGTCAGGAAAAATTCAGCCAGCTTGAAAATAAGGTCAATTCCGATGACACATTACAGCAACTGAAAGACAGTCAGGAAAAATTACGGATGGAAATAAAATCTTCCTCCGATTTTGAATTTACACAGATACACAAAGATATTAAAGACCTGCAAAACCGGCTTTCCTCTGATAATACCAAAGAATTACAAGCATCTCTGGAAGCCAAAATTCAGGAACTCCTTGTAAAACAAAGTACGCTGGAACAGTCTCTGCAAGGGAATAATTCATATATTCAAGAACTTTATAAAGCATACAACAGCCTTTCCGGTCAGCAACCTGCTTCAATAGACTGGGAACAGCTTTACCAGAATATTGACCAGAGAATTACGGCGGAAATTCCTGATATGACTGCTGTTTTCAATCGGCTGAATGCTTTGGAAAAACTGAATGCTTCAGAAAGACTGAGCCAACTGGAAGCCGAAAATAATCGTCTGCGCTCGGAACTCGAAACGCTGAAACAATCCGCAAATCCTCCTGCACCGCCCCGCCCTTCAATTAAAATTGAGCCGGAAGTTGTTACAGGAACAGCAGTACAGCCCCCACAGACGGAAACAAAATCTTTCGTTCCTCCAGAACAGAATCTGATTATTCCGGACGAAAATTATATCAATTTCCTGAAAGAAAATGCAGGCATCCTTGAGGGAGCACTTCAGGAAAGATTTTACCGCAACTTTATAAAGACATTGGATTCTGTTCTTGATGACGGAGATTTTGACGACCCTGAGGAAATCATGTGTGACGTTCATGGAGCTGTTGAAAAGAACATTTTTGACAGTTTCAGCCGTGTTAAACGTGATAATATTCCTGTTCTGGATAAATTCCTGAAAATTGCCGGCTATGTTCCGCTCAATATCGGAGCTGGAGATAATGTTCTAAATTGTGCAGAGTATTTCCAACAGCTGTTTCCGGAAAAACCTTCCAATCCAAATCAAAAAAATCTCATCAAACAAATTAACACACAGCCCTACCAGCTTTGTTATGACAATGACGGCACACCGGAAACCCTTGTTCTGAAAGGTGACTGCACATATTATGGAGGGAACTTCACATGATTCAGGTTGGCATTGATTTTGGAATGGAAAACATCAAGGTTTCAACATGTACTGACGGAAGAACCATCCGACCAGTCAACCTTGACAGCCGACAGGGTGCAGCCGCCACTTCACGAAATGTCGTTTTCTATCAGAAAGAAGACGACGGCGAAATTCACAGCTATTTCTTCGGCAGCAGAGAAGTGGAAAGAAGCGTTCTTTTGCCTGACTATATCCAGCACATCAAACAGGAATTACAGAAGGAAACTTGGGAAAAAACAGTCTGCAATGGTGAAAAAACACTCACTGCGGAAGATGTCACAACCGATATTCTTTCGCAGGTCTATAAATTGATTACGATTAACCGCACAGGTGAAGAAGTTCAGGCGGTTATGACAGTGCCGGTCAATTTTTCAGAATATCAAAAGAAAAAGCTCCTGACCAGTGCGGAACATGCCGGATTTCACATTGTGGATGTTCTGACAGAACCAATGGCTTCCCTGTTTTCTCTGGACATTATGGACGATATCACCGACTGCGAAGAAGAAAAAAATGTGGTTGTATTTGATTTCGGCGGTTCTACATTGGATATTTGCCTTGTAACAATCTCTCAGCATGGCGACAAAACCCGTATTGAAAATATCGCCTCTACTGGGATGCAGTTCGGCGGTGTGGATATTTCCAAAGGTATCATTGAGCAGATTGTTAAACCACATTTTCAAAAAGAGATTAAAGAAGAAATTGAAGCATCTGAAAAGGACATCCGCTCCATTGATGCGAAACTTTATGAAGAAATGGAAAAAGTCAAGATGGAACTTTATAATTCCGATGCTGAAGAGGATGATACCACAGAATTGTATTTCTCCGGTGAGAAACTGGAATTCAGCCGGCAGGTTTTCAACGATTTTCTGATACAGAACGGCATTGACCGCAAAATCCGCCAGTTGTTTGAACTGCTTTTTGATTCCATAGATGACATTGAAATTGATGAAGTGGACGAAGTTTTCATGATTGGAGGCACTTCACAAATCACATTCTTTCAGGAGTTAATCTGTGATATTTTTGACAATGACGATATTATCAATACGGATATTCTGGGAGATGAAACCAATCTCTATAATTCCGTTGCAAATGGTGCAGCCAATTTCATGACCTGTCTGGAGAATTTTGATATTATCCGCAAAACGTCCATGTCCATCGGCATTGACCGTGGAAACGGCTATGAAATCTGCCTGAACAAAAATGTTACCTATGCCGAAAAAGGCGGAGCAAAGGCAATTTCTACCGAATTTCTGGAAAAGCATCAATGGAAGTTACGGCTTTATCAGTCTGTTTCCGATGCGCTGGCTTATGGAAAGAAATATCCGCTTGACCATCCTGACATCTGTTTCGCCGGAATCATTGGTCTGAATTCGGAACTTTACAAGAAAGACAGAGATATTTATATTGAAGTCTCCCGAACTCCGCAAAGTACCATTATTGACACTTTCCAGCTGACAGACAAGAAGGACAGACAATATATCGAAAAAATTGACCTGATGAGGAGGTGAAACGTATGAACAGCGAAATCCGTCAGAAACTCGACACCATGAAAAAACTTTCGGAAGTCCTCATGGAAAATATCAGAAATGATGCAATGGCATTGCAGAAATCTGAAACTTCCACAAAGGAAAGTCTGAAAGAAGCACAGAAAAAACTGGACGACATCACCAGAATCTTGAATAAGGAGTAATATTATGGCAAATTTAGAAGAATATCTGCATGACCTTGAAATCCTGCTTGCAGAGTATCAGAGCATTGCAGAACAGGGCTGGAATGCCTATGAAAAAGAAACCGCTGTTTCTGAACATCGCAGAGAAAGAGCGGAAAGTGCAGAAGCTTCTGCACAGAATTATCAGCGTCTTTTCTCTGATTCGGAACTGAGCCGTAAGGAAGACAGCAAAAGATTTACACAGCAGATTGATGTTCTCCGCACGGAAAAAGACGGTATCATTGCTGAAAAAGAAAAAGCCCTCAAATCCGCTGAAACCCAAGTTGAACAGTTCCAGAAGGAAATTATTTCTCTCACTAATCAGCTCTATGCAAAGAAAGCATCTGAAGTGGACAAACTGACAGAAGATATAAAGAAGCTGGGAAAGAAAGCACAGATAGAGTTGCTGGAAAGTCAGCTTGAAGAGAAAAAAAGAACCATTGCACAACTGGAAGAAGAAAATCAGAAGCTGAAAGAAAAAATTGAAACATTGCAGGGCGAATGCAGTCAGGGCACAGAGATTCAGTCTATGCTGAAAGATTTGCAGAAAACTGTCCAAGGTTGGGGCACTGAAAGCGAAATCAGCAAGGTGGTGCATTCTGCTTATGACGAATTGAAGAAACATATTGCAGTAGATGCCCCCCAAAAGAAAAACGATGATTCCACCGAGCCCATGAAAAATTCTCAGACTTCCTTTCGAAGCAATGAAAATCAGAAATCCGAACCCAAGAAAGAAACATCCTCCAATAAACAGGAAAATCCACGTCCAGAACCTCAGAAACCGACTGAAAATGATGTATTTGTCTTCTTGAATGAAAATGTTCCCTCTCTTTTCCACTATCTTGACAAAGAAACTGAAAAATTGTTCAAATATCTGGAAGATGCTGACGAAGTCATTCCTGAATTTCTGGGGCGCAAGGGCAAAAAAATTGCTGATGCTGTTGAGGATGATGCAACTGATGACAAATCTTCCGCTACCAGTGCACCCAACCTTGATGATATTA
>AUXO011520773.1_pt1 | contig 10444 bp, 7 predicted proteins | sample 768731 | NCBI WGS metagenome assembly AUXO01 (sample SAMN02715735, study PRJNA202380) | gut metagenome | biome: sheep rumen | host: Ovis aries | place: New Zealand: Palmerston North | reverse complement strand
CTTTACCTTTCCGTACTTGTCTTTCAAATCCTGCAGGTGGTTTATACCCATTGACTCAAATTCCAAAAGTCTCTCATACTGACCTGTTACATAGAGAAAACCGACAAGGGCTTCAAAACCGGTGGCACGACGATACTCCTGTATAGAGCTGTTCTTGCTGTGAGTCACAGACTTCTGGTTCCTTCCGCGTCTGTATATACTCATCTCCTCATCAGTGAGGTAGTTCCTGCCTATCATATAGCCCATGATCTCTGACTGGGCATGCGCACAGACAAATTCTGTTTTTGTACGGTTAATGTAGTTGACCGATCCCGGATAATGGGACACCACATACTCACGAACCGCAAGATCATAAACGCAGTCTCCGATATACGCAAGAATAAGCGGTGAAGTCGTGACCGGGTCCACCGCTTTAAGATTTAATTTTTCTTTATAGAGTTCAAAAATATTATCTGACATAAAAAGCTTAAGCTCTGCTCCATTTAACGCCTTCGCGTGTATCCTTCAGTACGATGCCCATCTCGAGAAGCTTGTCTCTTATCTCATCTGCCTTGGCAAAATCCTTGGCCTTACGTGCTGCCTGACGCTCCTCGATGAGCTTCTCTACCTCTGCGTCCAGATCGTCCTTTTCTACTACGGTTCTGATACCAAGTACGCCCATAAGTAACTCAAGCTTTCCGAGAGTGTAGTCTACCAGTGCCTTTGTGCTTTCTGCTGTGACAGAAACATTGGCAATCTTCACAAGCTCAAAGATAGCTGTGATAGCATCGGCAGTGTTGAGGTCATCATCCATCTTCTGGTTGAACATATCCTGCTGTGCATCAATGTTCTTCATAACTTCCTGTTCTTCCTTTGTGAGGGCCTCGCCTGTTGTCTGTGCGCTGAACTCACGGAGACGCTCTATGGCTGTCTGGATACGCTCGAGGGATGTCTTGGCGCTGTCCATAAGGTCTCTTGAGAAATTGAGCGGATTACGATAGTGAGCGCTCAACATGTAGAAACGGAGTACACGAGGATCATACTGAGAAGTGATATCGCGTACTGTAAAGAAGTTTCCGAGGGACTTGGACATCTTCTGGTTGTTGATATTGATAAATGCGTTATGCATCCAGTAGTTTGCAAATTTCTCACCGTGAGCCATCTCGTACTGGGCGATCTCATTCTCATGATGAGGGAAGATAAGGTCCTCACCGCCTGCATGGATATCAAGCTGTCCGCCGCAGTACTTAGGCGCCATTACGCAGCACTCGGTATGCCAGCCCGGACGTCCCTCACACCATGGTGACTTCCAGTAAGGCTCTCCCATTTTCTTCGGCTTCCAGAGAACGAAATCTGTTGATGTTCTCTTGCCATCCTCGCCGGAAACCTTGAGGTCACGGAAACCGGACTGAAGCTCGTCGATGTTCTTGTGACTGAGCTCACCGTAATTCTTGAATGCAGTTGTATCAAAGTAAACAGTTCCGTCCTTGGCAACGTAGGCACTGTCCTTCTTGATAAGTGTATCGATGAGATCGATCATGCCCTGAATCTCTTCTGTTGCCTTAGGGTGAACAGCCTCTTCGATGTTGAGGTCAGACATATCCTTCTCAACTTCAGCGATATATCTCTTGGTGATGTCGGAACATTCAACACCCTCCTCATTGGCTTCCTTGATGATCTTATCGTCTACATCTGTATAGTTTGAAACATAAGTTACTTTATAGCCCTGATACTCCATGTATCTGCGGAATGTATCAAAAACAATCATTGGACGGGCATTACCGATATGGATGAAGTTATAGACGGTAGGACCGCAAACGTACATGCGGATCTTGCCGGGTTCAATCGGTTTGAACTCTTCCTTCATACGTGTCATAGTATTGAAAATCTTCATAATTTCTCCTTTGCCTCCGGAGGTCAAACAGTTAGTGATCTGATTCTATCAGTTTGAGTCTTGAAAAGCCGACATCTCCGTAGGCTATACGGAGTTTATTTTAATCATTTAGTGGGAATGCGTCAATAATGTCAGGCCTTGTTATTTGGCATAATGTCAGGCCTTGTTATTTGGCCCATTGCCCTCTGTATAAATCTGAAATCGTCTGAATTGTAAAAAATGAGCCCGGCATCACTGCCGGACTCACGGATTAACTCATTATCTCTGATACTGATTGAAGAACTCTTCAAATGTCTTCCAGAGATCCTCTTCGCTGAAGGATCTGCCGTTATTGTCTCCCTGACCATTCTGACTATCTGATGAATCGTTGGAGTCATTATTGTTTCCACCGTTTCTTGAGAAAGGATCATTTTCCTGACTCTGGTTGTCTGATGACTTGTTTGTGTCAGAAGAATCTGCTGAACCGAGTACTACTGAAACCTTTACTTCATCATATTTATCACCGTTTGGTCTCTGTACTGTTACAGTAACAGTCTCACCTGCACGATACTTGGCAAGAAGAGTTGAAAGCTCGGTGAAGTTTGTTACACCCTGTCCATCGATGGCAGTGATTATATCCTTGTCATGGAGCTCGGAGTTTTCTGCATTGGAACCTTCGGTGTGCTTATAGATAAATACACCCTGAGGCATACCAAAGCTTGCCGCTGTCTGTGCATCGATGTTCTTGACCTGGATTCCGAGGTATCCTCTCTCTTCCTTAGGAACATCTGTACGTGTTGTCAATGTTGAAAGTGCGTCTATTACCTTCTTAGCCTTAGCAGAAGGAATTGAATATCCCATACCCTCGATAGAAGTGGATGAATACTTGGCGACATTTATACCGATTACCTCACCCTTCATATTGAGAAGTGCACCGCCGGAGTTACCCGGATTGATGGCTGCATCAGTCTGTAAAAGACCTGACTCGGTACCTGTGTTTGTTGATACATCTCTATTCTTGGCTGAGATGATACCGGTTGTAACTGACTGTCCGTAACCGAGAGCATTACCTATGGCAACTACCTGATCGCCTACCTCTACCGCATCGCTGTCTCCGAGCTCGGCGATGGAGATGGCTTCCATAGTCTTGGAAGGGATGTTCTCCAGCTTTATGGCAATGAGTGCAAGGTCTGCAGATGCGTCTGTTCCCTTGATCTCTGCATCGATGGTCTTTTCATCTATAAATGTTACTGACAGAGATTCAGAGGACTCTACTACATGGTTGTTGGTAAGGATGAGGAGCTCTGTGTCATTCTTGCCAATGATTACACCTGAGCCACTGGCCGGAACTTCTGTTTCATAATTCTGATAATTTCCGAAGATTGAAAATCCGTTCTGCTGATACTTGACCATGTTTGTTATGGCTACAACTGACGGCATCGCAGACTTGGCAACCTGAGATACACTGCTGACCTGATTTATGATCTGCTGATTCTGTATCTTTGCAGCATCTGTTTCTTTTGCTGCTTCAGTCTCTTTGGCAGCTTCTGTTTCCGCCGGCTGTGTTTCTCTGATTGCTTCCGCTGACTGCTGATATGCTATGCCTGCGCGCTGAGCTGCTACATTGACACCGACCATGGACGCTCCTGCCACGACACCAAACAAAAGTGCTCCAAAGAAAATTCCTGCTACTCGTTTCATGATATATCCTCCGTAAAAAACATTTCGCATGATTCATACTTGCAATAATATTAGTTTCTTTCTGTGTTCAATTTGTGTCTAAGACAAGTTATTTTGAACTTATTTTATAGTCTTTTTAGAAATGAAAATGTTTTTCGATGCTATACTCTCAATGTGAAAAGTGGAGGTTAAATGTATTATTTTATAGTCAATCCCCGGGCATCAAATGGTCGCGGACGAGTGATCTGGGACAAGGTTTTGAGATATTTGAACAAAACTCATAATGCCGAGAATTTTGAGGCCTATATAACAGAAAAAAGTGGTGATGCACGAGATTTTGCTCATCAGTTATCCTATAGATGTAATGAAAAAAAGACCATCACGGTGATAGGCGGTGAAGGTACCCTCAATGAGGTTTTAGATGGTATAAACATGGATGGCAACATGATATCTCTTGCGTATATACCTACCAAAACCGACAATGACTTTGCCCGTTCTTTCCGCAGGAAGTATAATCTCAAAGCTCAGCTTAACAGATTGTTCAATGACTCTGACGAGATTCTGCTGGATTACGGTGTTCTCAACTGTTCATCTATGAACCGCAGATTTGCGATCAGTTCAGGTATGGGACTGGATGCAGCTATCTTCTACGATCTTTATGATGAAAAGTGTAACTGTGAGCAGAAAAAGGGCAAGTTTTACAGGATAAAGCAGCTTAGCTACCTGAGGACGGTTCTGCGCGAGTGTATCAGACTGAAACCTACCAGAGGTTATGTTATTCTTGACGGTGAAAAACGACATGAGTTTAACAACATCCTTTTTATTTCTTCCCATGTTCATCCTTTTGAGGGCGGATATAAGGTATGTCCTGAGGCAAACGGCAAGGATGGATACTTAGACATTTGCATAGTAAGTACCAGGCATAAGTGGCGACTGTTCTATATCATGTTTTCAAGCTTTTTCGGAAAGCATGTTACTCGTACCGGTGTTCATCTCTACAGATGCCGGGAAGCAGAGATACATACGACAAGGGCCTTGCCGGTTCATGTCGATGGAGAGTCTATAGGAAAGCTAAACGAGATATTCCTGAACTGTATACCTCAGAAGCTGAAGCTCAGGATTTAGCAGCTGCTCATGATGAGAGTTTCGGCGCCGGACATATAAAATGTTCTCAATCTCATATAAAGACAATAAAAGATCCAATGGCAACCATGTTTTGATGGATGTCATTGGATCTTATTGATATATGAAAGATGTCTGAATGTGGATTTTCTATATCAGCAGAGCAACTGCCTGAGAGCTTATGCCCTCACCTCTTCCGGTGAAGCCCAGATGCTCTTCTGTGGTTGCTTTGATGGAAACCTGACTTATATCGATGCCGAGAGCGTCTGCAACATTCTTACGCATCTCCGGGAGAAAGTTCATAAGCTTCGGTTTCTGTGCGATGATGGTTGAGTCGATGTTGCCGATGGTGTAGCCCTCTTTGGCAAGAATATTGCCGACTTCCTGCAAAAGTCTGATGGAATCGGCGCCCTCATAGGCCGGATCGTTGTCAGGGAAATGCTGACCTATGTCACCGAGAGCGGCTGCCCCCAAAAGTGCATCCATGATAGCGTGTGTTATAACGTCAGCATCGCTGTGTCCGTCGAGACCGAGCTCATAAGGGATTGTGACACCGCCTAAGATGAGTTTACGTCCCTCTACCAGTTTGTGAACATCATATCCTGTTCCTATTCTCATAATTCCTCCTGTTTTACTCAATGCAAATCTGAAATTTCTTCGGAGTTTCCGTCATTCTGACGTAATACAATCTGCTTACGCCCGTTTTAGGAGCATCAATATCCGCCCTTCACCAGAATTTCGATAGCCTTCTGGAGTTGCTTATCATCCTCCAGTGAGACCATATACTCATCTGCATTGCTTCCGAGGTCAATGTCTATATCCGGAGTTATACCAACCTGATGAATATTTAAACCTGACGGTATGTAGTAGTAATGTGTCGTGAATTCCACGGCGGAACCATCAGCAAGCGTTGTTATGGTCTGAACGATACCCTTGCCGTAGGACCTTGTTCCGATGACTTGAGCCACACCGTAATCCTTGAGGCATCCTGAAAACAGCTCGGCAGCAGACGCGGAATTCTGATTCTGCAGTACTACGATAGGGATGTCAATGCTGTGACCGTCACTTGCGTACCACTCCTGCCCCTTTCCGGACTTATCTCTGGTATAGGCAAAAAGTGTCTTGCCCTGCTGGAATTCTGACTTGCCCTCAGTAAATGTAGTAAGGTCATCAGGCAATATGTAATCAAGAAGTGATGAAGCAACCTCGATATCGCCTCCGGTGTTGCCTCTCAAATCCACGATGAGAGCCTTTATGTGGTCATCATTAACAAGAGAGTCCAATGCTGCCTTGGCCTGTCTGCCCTCTGCCGAATAGAAGTTGGCAAAAGAAAGATAACCTATATCATCTGTTGTCAGAACGGAGCTTCCGGCTGAATTCTGAATCTCCTCCGGGAGGGAAATATTGAGCCTTGACAGTGTGCCTGCTGTAACTCTCGGAATCTCAACGTCACCGCGGGTGATACGCATAGAGATTTCCTGATCGCCTCTCTTTACAACGCATTCAAGGGAGGTGCCCTTATCGCCCTGAATCATATTCTGGATGACGTAGGACAGATCCATCTCGGAAATGTCTATGCCGTTGACCTTGTAAAGGATATCTCCGATCTGCATACCGGCTGCTTCTGCAGGGCTTCCCGGATAAACTTCTATGACGATGGACTCCTTGGTATCCTCCAGCTGATGCACGATAGCACCTATGCCGTAGTAGGTTCCGTTTTGCTGGGACTTTCTTTGATTCATCTCTTCTGCACTGTAATAGTGTGCATAGGGATCCTCGTCCGTAAGGGATGCCAAAAGTCCTTTATATATGTAGGTAGACGCTTTGGCAGGGTCTTCCGGGAAAAGATAATTCTGGTCGATAAGAGTCTGAAGTATGCCCAGCTTTCTGGTTACGGCTGCCATATCGAGAGATGTGCTTGCTTTTTCCTGTTTCGTTGAGGAAGCTTCAGATGTTTCTGCGGAAGCTTTTGACTCAGTGGTCCCATTGTCTCCGGCCTTGAGCTCCGATGCGCTGGCCAGGGACATGTAGGCATTACCGGACCCACGATGGTTTATATAGTCGTTTATAAACGGTGGAATGCCGAAGAAATAGACATAAAAAGTACTTCCGCCTATTGTGAACATGATAAACAGTCCAAGGAGGAAGCCGTAAACAAAGTCAAAATTGCCAAAAATAGGTTTTTTTGGCTTCGTAGGTTTAGTTTCAGTTGTGTTATTGATATTAATATTTTCGTTTTGCATGCGTATATTATAAATTTTAAGATTTACAATAACAAACGAAATTTTTGTAAACTTTGAAATTTACAAAAATTTCGTCTGACGAGTTTCTGTATATGATCTTTGAAGCAGTGCTTCTGTCACATTGCTCAGAGATAATTTTCCGGATTTACGTAACTTCCGTCCTTTCGTATTCCGAAATGGAGGTGCGGACCTGTGGAGTAGCCTGTGGAGCCTATCGCACCGATAGTCTCGCCCTTGGAAACTTCGTCTCCCTCGGAAACATTGAGACTGGACATGTGCATATAGACTGTATAGGTGCCGCTTCCGTGGCTGATCATGACATAGTTTCCGGCGCTGGATGAGTAAGTTGCGATTACAACCTTTCCTCCGGCGGCTGCTACAACAGATGAACCGGTGGAGGCGCCGATGTCTATGCCCTTATGATTGGTGCTGGCGCCTTCGGTCGGAGATTCACGGGAGCCAAAGCCGCTTGTGATACGACTGCTGCTTGGAACCGGCCAGGTGAAGCCACCGGTCATAGTTCTTGGAGTATATGTTGATTCGGATGTGGAAGAACTGCTCTTGGAATCTTCACTCTTCTTACGTGCTTCTTCCTCAGCTTTTTTACGCGCCTCCTCTTCGGCCTTCTTGCGTGCTTCCTCTTCCTGACGTTCTATCTCCCTCTCCATGGCTTCAATATTGGCTTCCTGAGCACTTATGTCCTCGTAGAGATCGTCAATCTCACTTTGCTGCCGGTCAATTTCATTTTGAGAATTGGCAATCTTTGTATTGTAGGAGGCCAGTTCCTGATTTTTTTGATTGAGAAGTGTCTGGATACTTTCCTGCTTGGCAACCGCCTGAGCCTGCAGTTCGTTTAGCTGAGAGTTTTCGGCTTCGAGCTGTAGCTGGGTGTTGGTTACCAGCTGGCGTGTGGCATCGAACTCGGCAAGCTTTTCACGGTCGTAGTGAGCGATCTTTGAGATGTATTCTGCCTTGTTCAAAAGGTCTGACCAGCTCTTGGCATTCAGGATCATATCGATAAAACTGGTATCGCCCTTTTCATACATGAACTTGATGCGCAGCTTCATGCTTGCATATTGATCGGATTCTGTCTGAGTTGCCTTGGCCAGCTGATCCTGTGTGAACTGAATGTCCAGCTGCTTTTGTGCTATGGAGTTGTTTACCGATATCAGTTCGTTGGTGATATCAGTCATGTTCTGATCCAGTGCTTTTATATAAGCCTTTGTATCAGATTTAAGTGTATTAAGGCTCTCTATCTTTTTGTTTACCTCGGCCTGTTCGGCTTGAAGTTCGTCTATCTTGCTTTTGTTGTCATCGATGATCTGCTTAGAGTTGTTGATAGAGCTCTGCTCTTTCTCTGCCGCAAGATTGGGCATAGCCGTGCAGGTCATGGACAGCACCAGCATAGCCGTAATTATATTTAACTTTCTAAATTTCTTTTTTTTCATGTTGTTATGGTTTTGATATATGTATGCAGCTTATATACGAAGTGACTTTCTGATGGTGAAGAACGAAACCACAAATCCGACTCCTACTCCGAGCCCCATGGCTACTGCTATCATCGATGGATAGATGGTTTCAATAGGTATAGGGGCAAAAAGTGTACTGATGCTCAGGAAATGCTCATTTACGTAGGTAACAGCCTTTTCATATATGAAGTAAATGCCTGCGAGAGGAATTGTTGCACCAACAAATCCCAGAACCACACCCTCAACCAGGAAAGGCAGACGTATCATAAAATTGGTGGCACCGATCATCTTCATGATCTCATTTTCTCTGCGGCGGAACTGCGCTGCAACAGAAATCGTGTTGGAAATCAGAAAAACAGAAACCGCGAGGAGCACCCCGATGATCACAACGCTTAAGGATGATATGATACGGTTTATGGAGCTGAGTCCTTTTATGGCTGCATTGGAATAGTTGACCTGTCTGACCACATCAAAGGTGTAGAGCCAGTCAACGATCTCCTGCTGATCCTGTATGTTGTTCAGGAAAATCTCGTAGCTCTGTGATCCGGCCAGAGGGTTATCTTCTGCAAAGGCCTGTGCCAGAAGTTCGTTGTTGGCAAAATAATCTGACTTGAACTCGTTCCAGGCATCCTCTGCGGAGGTATACCTGGCACTCTTTACTTCTTCCTTTTCTACGATTGCCTGACCTACCTTCTGTACAGTGGCCGGGTCTGCATCATCATCAAAAAATACTGTTATACCTACAGTTGTTTCTGCTGTCTTGGCCATGTTCTGAACATTGCTCACGATGGCGAAAAAAAGGCAGAACAGAAAGATACAGGCTGCGATTGTGGCGGTTGATGCCGCTGAAAACAATATGTTATGGAATATATTTTTAAAACCGGAGCGAATGCAATAGCCCCAGGCATTTGGTTTCATCATTGTGTCTTATCCTTTCTGCTGTGAGGGCGATGTGATCCGCGGAGACCTCTTCGGTTCTTTTGTTTTGGTTCAACAGATTCAGAAATGATATCCGCTTCATCAGGCTTTTGCTCTTTTTGGTCGGAAATGTTTTCTTTGTTGCCTTTATCTGGTCCCTTTTTGGAAATTATGTTGTCTTGAGAAGTCGTTTCTGAGTTTTCTGCAGAGTCAGATTGTTTCTGCTTTTCCTGAGCTTCGTCCCAGTCTTCCTCCCAATCATCGGTCCAGTCAGTTGACTCATCCTCATAATCATCAGAATCTACATTGCCATACAGCTTGTCGGTCATCTCGTCGTCGAGCCAATCTGTAGTGGCATCATATCCCGGCGAATCTTTCATGTCGGTTTCTGAAATCTCGGCATGACTTGAAACAGCTTCGACGGCTTCATTCTGTGAGATCTCATCATCTATGGAGTCTTCAATAGGAGACATAGACTCTGATGGAGCCATGTCAGAAACAATCTGTCCCATGGACATGCGCACAGTCCGTTTCTTCATGGCAGCAACCATTTCGCGATCATGAGTTATGACAATAACCGTGGTGCCCTGTTGATTGATACGTTCGAGCAGTTTCATGACTTCAAGAGCATTCTCATGGTCCAGATTTCCGGTAGGCTCATCTGCTATAAGTACCTCCGGTCGGTTGACAAGAGCTCTTGCAATGGCTGTACGCTGCTGCTCTCCTCCACTTAATTGCTTCGGGTAGGAATTGATCTTGGAACTTATGCCGGTGAGTTCCATGATGTGATTAACATTTTCATTAATCTCTGCATTGGACTTGCCGATGATGAGTTGGGCAAATGCTATATTCTCATACACGGTCCGGTCAGACAGTAATCTGAAATCCTGATAAACTACGCCTAGTCTGCGGCGGTACTTGGGTATATGACGCCTGCGGAGCTTGTTTAAATCAGTGTCATTTACGATGATGGTGCCATAGTCCGGATCCAGTTCCTTGGTTAGCAAGCGTACCAATGTTGACTTACCGGAACCGCTTCTTCCGACTATAAAGCAGAATTCACCGTCGTTAATTGTAAGATTTATATCTTTAAGGGCTGTAACGCCTGTTTTGTATGTTTTTGATACATTCTTTATCTCTATCATTGATTGTATTCTTTC